>JGI24159J19872_10006009_pt1 | contig 15757 bp, 9 predicted proteins | sample Ectturendosymbi4_FD_19872 | JGI IMG/M metagenome (IMG submission 19872) | reverse complement strand
TGTATTTGTGACTTTATAACCGCCTGGTCGATCGCGAGTTATCAAAAAATTTTCTAGTCGATCCCAGTCAAAGACAAGTTGGCCACCCCTGCTATAATTCATAACATGCGAAGTTTTCTTGACAAAGAAGAAATTCTGAAAACACCGCATCGGGGCATTGTGTTGTTTATAAACAGGGCTACCACACCGTTCTTGTTTCTAAGAATTGTCCTTATGTTGACGTACTACGTCTTAGAATATATTATTGTCCTTATTTCTAAGAAATGTCCATAAATGCGATTTGCGTCCTTATACTTTCTTATTTTCTGTAGCATAACAAATTTAAACAGGGAATATTTGATAAACTTACAGACCATTTCCATCTCATCCTGAACATTTTGTAACCAAGGTTTTGTGAGGTCATAAAATAGTGTAATCTTGCAACAGAAACACGTAACGCATTATCAGGCACTGTTAACATTGTAAGCTGTCTAGGCTGGTTAGGAATTTGAGCAAGATCCTTTTTGTAGTGAAAGTGTAGCATTTAACTGAGTTAAGAAATAAGCAAGCAAAGAAAAACGTTTTCCGTGACGATTGCAAGAAGGAATTAGAGATGCTTCCATTTTTTCCAATGCTGAAGCAAATTGTGCCTGGAGATTAATATGCAAATATATTATCTGACGTTAGTCGTGCAAAACAATTTCACCAAATGTTGTTTCAGTTTGGCTAGGAAAATCGAATTTTCCCTCAGTCGTCTCTATTTTTGGTTCTAGATCGATCGTAGCCCTGTTTATAAGTAATATTTTGTAATTGATGGAAACGAACTAGTCGACTTCCCAATCACGCTGGTTACTTGTATTTCCTGAAACTAATTCGAGGTCGACCAGGACTGCTTTAGCAAGTACGCAATGTTTGCGTTCCTACAGAAGTTGNCCTTCAAATTTTACAAATTTGAATTGGTACNATCTGTATGTCCATTTTTCTTAAAACGGTAACACAAACGACACCTTTGATAAAAACGTAATGGTGTAAAAACAAGTGGCTCGTAGTACTTTCATATCAGGAAAGTTACGCTGTCTATGCCTTCGATCGATTAAATGCCCAAGCGGCAGTTATAACTTCACGACCTCTAGCGTCATCACTGCTCACCATTTTTCTCATCATGTAGACCTTTGGCCCGAAGTACTGAAAAACCAGGTAGATCTGAAAGCAGCGAATGAACATCGAGAACAGCGAGACGCAAAGCAAAACTTTGCCAGCGTACCACGTTGTGTCCTTATAGTGTCCAGACCACATGATTGCTTGACCTGAACGTTGCAAAGAAAATGTCAGAACTAAGTCTTCTTGTCGACTAAAACAAGTCTCATTTGCTTGACATATTACAAAGTTTTTCGCTCCGTTTCTGTTATCCTGTCTGTAAGAGTATAGTTTTTTCAGAAAACCTAATGCCATCGTTTTGAACAATGGCTATTTCTGGCGAACCAGTGACGTTTATAATAAACTTCAAGGGCCATCAGTTTACCTTCGCAGGCCACAATGTGCACACATTGCCGTTATAAGCTTGTAATAACTCACCTAGTGAAAACTAGTGAAGCCATGAAAAAACAAACAAGTCCTGGGGCAAATAAAATGCATGCGCAAAAGACTTTTGGTTCTGTTTCACCACCCTGCGTGTTTTTGTGGCCTGCCTAACGGTTCGTGCCACTTTCTAGAATGAAAATCGACGTCTCAGTTAGGACGTCATGACTCACGCACTGACCTGTGAAGTAACAGGCAACCAAAGCAAGATCCATCTGGTTCCAAGGACTCTGCAGCCAAATCTTGAACTTTCCACAAATCGACGCGTTGTCGATAGTCAGGAACTGGTAAAATGTGAATGAATAGCAATTTCGATTGAATAAAAAACTCGGTTTCGGGCGCAGTGATCAAAAAGTAGCAGACATATCGTCAACATTAATCAGAGGCAATGATGGTTTAAGAGTTAGACTACTGCATTCGCAAGTCCAACATACTGTGTTTTGTACAAATGCAGAGCACCAGAAACATCAACAGCTTGTCAAATGATGTGAGAAAGCAAACGTGAGTGATGCCATGTCTGACAGAACGTGCCCGAATTGCATTATGTTGACTTCTGAAACTGCACTACATCTATGTAACTTGGACTACATGTGATAAAATTAAAAGGGTTACGTGGAGGGATAGTTATCTTTGAGCAAAACAAGTGGCCCCAAAAATATTCAGGCGACTCTACATGAAGTAACGACCCATAATTTAGGAAAAGGTATTGTAGATATTACACACCTTGCATCTGGATCCTGTGGCAAGTGTTATTTGTATCGCTTTGGACTACTGGGGTGAGTACAATCCACAGATGTTACTTGAAGAATTAAAATTAAACTAACAGGAATCACAGTGACTTGTTACTCATGGGCGCTGTCAACCGGGGAGTACTTTATTCACATATAGCGCCATCGCCAGACCGCCACACCGGGCTTGTGAATTTGCAGTCATCCCATCAACGTACGAGAATTATAGTCTTCGAAAAGCGCATCGGATTGTGGCGCTACCACAGCGTGGAATGATGGTTTCATGAGTGTTTTAGGTCAGCTTGAAGCGCAGTGACAAAGTGGATCAGATGCAACACAGGAATAACAAAGTTTTTGTGTATAAACTGTGATACCAACGAACAAGTTGTTTTTGGTAGGTGCGAAATCGGGTCTCACTTAGATTTTTCCTGGATGACAAACAGATTTAATTTGTATGTCTGATGTAACGCGCTAAATGCCGTTTGGCAAAGCTAACTGACCGCAAATTTTGCAAAGTTCACAACTTTCTAAGTTTGAGTAAAAGTTTTATATTCACCGGTTTTTCAAAGGCATTAGGTTTCACCAGCAAACATTTGTCCTCAAATACATTTAAAAGCAGATTTTGCAAACTTCTTAACGTACCTGACGAACTTCATCAACCGCTAAGCCAAGAAAGTAGCAGCAGGTTATACCCGAAAGCGCTTGAAGCAGGGGGTGGTGTCGATTGTTTTTTCCATAGAAATCTTGAATTAACAAGTAGCAGGACAGGAAAACAATATTGACTGTCAACACCATCTGCAAGAGTAACAATTACACTCTGAGGTGCATGTTTGTCTAAAAACTGTTGTTAGTGTTATTGAAAAGCAGATGGCAAATGATTGAAACTGACACAAAACTTTGGAGTCTTACGTTTATGCGACACATATGACATTTTGGGATTTCCAGAAGTTTTTCTGTGTACTCAGGATGATCAGTCAACAACGGTCAACATGCAACGCATCAGACTTAGCGAGAAGGTAAAAGTCGAATAGACTGTACATTGCAGTGATTCCAAATCCAAACCCTTAGTCGCCTGCGGCACCTTTTTCATGCAACCGACAACTTGCAGCATATTTGCAAATGGATTTGAAAGCTAACAACACCTCGTTAGGCCCATTTTAAGGTTCTGAGTGTTAAGTTAGTTTTTTTTTTTCATTAAAGACGCCACACCGTCTGTGAAAAAAATTGACGGGATCCCAGTTGATAGCCACAGCTGTGCAATGTCGAATGGTCAAATTTTAAGTTTTGCAAGGTAGTTTAAAGAAAGTTTGAAACTAGAGGTGTACTGCTGCTGGCCAATGCATATCGAGCAACTTTTACATTTTTTTGTGGTAGTAGAAACCGGAGCAAGGTTTGAAGGCATAAATTTCAAAAATCTGTTTGTCTGTATACTGACTAAAATAGTGTGATTGTGTAACGTGGTTCGGTTTAAAGTTGATCTATTTACTAATTTCTGCTGTGATTTACAGCTGAAATATGGTAGTATTTGTCTCAATTTTTCAAGTTAAGAGACTTTACCAGCGGCCTTGGATTTTTTTGGAAATTTCCAAGTTTAAACCGGACGTATGGAAGAACCGTCCTTTTCTAAAATGTTCGAACTACAGCGAACGTTGTTTAAATTTTTATCAACTCGTTTTACATCACCAGATCCTCAGCGTCAACGAGCACATGACGAGAGTTTTTCTCTCCTCTGTTTCGATCAAATCTCTATTAGGCAGCAATGTCTGGAAATGCTTCTCACGACCACTCAGTCACTTTTATGTTATTTTCGCTGTTTGCATCAATGCAACACAATTGACAATTAGGGTGGAAAGTTCGCTCACGTGAGCGCGACCGAATGGACTGCGGCAGTTTACTTTAAAATCGCTAGCTTTTCAGAACTTTTTCAGACCAACCAATCACAAGTCACGACCAAGAGGATGCTTAGTGGAAATATTAAAATCTAACTTCGCTACGAGAAAATTATGCTTGGAAAGTATTTCAAGCTTTCTTGTTGCAAGTATTCTTCTCCAGTAAGCCAGAATTTTAAGCGAAGAACCTGTAATTGTATTGTACACTTATAAAATTGGCAGCAACACCATGATATAGATTTTTCAATAGTGTAAATAAATATTGCATTTTTGTGTAGGTGCGTCAACAGTACTTTTCTGTCGCTAAGTTGGCACCATACAAGTTTAAGGGTTTACATTTTCATGAAAAACAAGCTTTCGGTTGTTCAAAATGCTTTGAAAAGTAGCAGGTATACTGCTTCTAAGATAGTGATAAATGTCACAAAAAAGACTCTATTATAATCGCATGTTCTTTTGTGAGTAACATCTATTCCAGGTCAAGGTTATGAATATGAAGAAACAGGTGGTAACGGTGTGGGAAACAAAACACGTAAAAACGTATTATTCCCTGGAAAATTTAAAAAACGTATGTTGCTCATCTACGAAGCAGTGTTTACGTCAATACTCAACACTTTATTTGCGACAAGGCATATATTAAAAGCGGCTTCACTTTGGCGTACCGTGTGCACAAGAAACTTTATGCGTGGTGAGTTAAAATAATCATAAATATCCCTGATCCCCCCGACCAATCGTCCCATGCAGGGCCTCTGGTTGGGCACCAGCTTGTGACCTCCACCACTCCAACCTTCGATCGCAGTCAGCATGCCTCCAATGCCTGCGAACATAAGTATCAACAAATTTAGGTGGATGTGGTACTTAGACGATATTTTCGTTTGTCAAATTCTACAGTTTTCATTCATTCATTTTCATACTCTTAGGAGGGTCGTGGTGGCAGAAGTCCAAGGAGGACTTGAAATACCTCATGTTTTTCAGCAATCTCTGATTATTCTTGTTGGGTCCGCAACAAGACGGACCCAATCAGATCGGAGATGGAATCATGCCACCAGGACCTTGGTCGGCCTCATGGTATTTGTTGCCTTTCAAATATCTTCATCAGCAATTTCTTGAATTTAAAATGTAATGCTATCTTAGACGTCACTCCAAAACGTTCTTCTAAATAACAGCTCAGTTCCAAGCGACATGTTCAGACAAACGCGCCGCTATCCTGACGTTTTCTCTATAAATGTGGCAAAGACAACATTGATCAAAAATTATGGTTGTTGTTACCAACCTAGTTGTGGTGCTGGTTGCTCTTCATCGCTCTCCATATCAATATAGACTGATTTGTAATTCTGTGCAAAGGCAGATGTACAAGTTTGTATATGAATGTACATTCATAGCGACGTAAGGCATAATACGTTATGTACAGCACCAGCGCAATACGGCCTGGCTAAGCGAAGAAGGTAACGGGCGGAGACCATCATCCTCACTCTTCCAAAGAGAAAGGTTTCTTAAACATTTTACAAATATCATAACGCTATTCAACTAACTCAAGTAACTACTCTCCGCATGTAAGATAAGCAATGAATCTACCGGCAAATTTTTAATAAGAAATCGATTTTATTTTTACGTAACACTACGCATCGTCAGTCCTTAAATCTGCAAGCAATGCTAACAGGTTAAACGTTGAAAGGTTGAAACAAGAGCAGAGAAAGCAATCAAACTCAAACCTAAAGTGAATAAATCACATCACACGCTGCGACAATTAAAAACTGGAAAATGCGTCTTTCTTAAATAATTGCTTACACTGGAACTTCAAATCTAACGGGCGCTGATTATTACCACTGAGCAACAGATCCATTTAAGCTTGAAACAACACGCCGTATGCTTCAGAGTGTCGGCAGAATGCGTAAGCAAGACTGCATTCGTTTCGTTGACAACCAAACTCTAGCGCGCGCCTATGACGCATGCTGACAACAGTGCCATTCCGCTGGTGGTGAAAAAAGTCAAACCTTTTTTGTAATGGGTTTTTATTGAATTGCATGTATCGTTTTCATTCCAGAGCCGATACAGGATTCCATTGTAATGCATGCACGTCTGGAATACTCGGGGAGAAGCGTTTATTTCTTTTGTTGTATTTGTGGGGGAATGTGTGACGATGTGTCCGAGGTGGAAATTTTTGGAAGCTGGTCAGCATTTTCATTACCAGGTGTACCACTATCTGCAGGCGCCCATAAAAAAGGTACTGCAGAGCCTATGCCCGACAGGGTTAAATTTAAGAGATATATTGAGTGGACAATCTGGTGCCGTTTCAAATCCATGTGTGTATAGATCTCATGAAACAAAGGATGGCCGTGATTATCACAGCTACTTTCGCAGAGGAGTCACATTTTCTCTAGCACGCCGTGCCATGGAGCCTGGACACCTGACCCTCTCAGCGCTCACCTGTCCACCCAGTGCGAATGCACTACGTCTCAAATCGAGACACCCATTTGTACCCGCCGCACAGCAACTCTTCAGTTCATTTGACGACAACAACATACGTGCAGCGCTCTGGGCCGATCACCGATGGAATGCGGAGTTGTTGTTGGACTACCCTACAAGACTCTGTGTTTTCATCCCCAACAGCGGCACCCACCCTCCAGGAATGATCATGCCAAGAACAGCCTAGGTCCGGCTTAACCGTCTCCGCACCGGTGTCAGACGTTTCCGCTCCTGCTTGTACAAATGGGGTATGGCCTCCTCTGCGGCCTGTGAGTGTGGCTCTGAAGAACAAACCGTCGACCATGTTGTCCTCCAATGTCCAATCAATGGACCTCACCATGGGCTGCACGGCCTGGCGGTTCGAATGGCTGCTGAACACCTGACCCGAGATCTAGTGCGGCCCAGTAGTGGACAGTAACAACTTGCTCAAACAACGAAGAAGACAGCTACTTTGATGTGACAGGAGGAAATCCAGAGCGTAAAGAATGCCGTAGAGCTCTATGCTAAAAGCGATATATTTACTTCTGTAGAATATCCAAGAGTGAGGTTTTGTATGTATATCCCGGAAGCAGCTTTGGAGGCAGTTTTAGAGCCATCTGTGTAAATATGTACAATCAGCATGTAACTCATTTGAATGTGACAGGAAAAGGGCACAGTGTGTGGCACTTGACAAAGATTTCTTTGAACAAAGTGATATGCAGTTAAATTATGAAGAGGGTGGTTTAACCAAACGGGAGTTTTTGGAGTGTACACTGAACTTGAAGCAACTGTTGAACTTAAAGCAACTGTTGGGGAAAAGCTGTTTTGTTAACATATTAAAGGTGCAAAAGTTGGATACATCAGGGAAACACTCCTAACAGCTGTCTTGTATTATTTTTGCAGTCGGGTGTTCATGGAAGGTCAAAAGATGGTGCTTGTATTGCTTGACATTAAGAGGAATTTCACAGCATGCATATTGCAGGAAGATTATACGGGTGTTCCTCATAGCACCCGGGCAAAAGCGAGAGTTTCTCCTTGAACTTTGAACAGTTTCGTAACGGTGAATCAGAATAGCAGTATGCCTCTATTCAATATTGAATGATGGAGCGGATGATTGATTTGTAAACATTTGGGAGGTGACGTTTTTCCATCTCACCAGTTGCTACCTTTTAAAAGTCGTAATACATTCAAACGTTTCAAGCATTTGGAATGAACTAATTGGGTTTAAGCCGAATATAAGCCATTTGCTAGGAGGGTAACAAATGTTTGCACTCCTTCTTTAAAGGAAAGATATCTTTTTGGTCAGTTAACGAAACTGAAGTTCGAACTTATGCCAATTTCGAAATTGAGACAAACACCATTTTGTAATGCTCGACTTTACTTAAAGAAACTTCGCGTCACTCAAAGAGTCGCAGCATGTTAGCACCACTCTCACCAAAACAAGCATCGTCGTCGTATGAAGCTGAGAGAGACGTGATATCAACAGGAATACCATTAATAACTACCGTCAAAAGGATTGGATGCTGCCTTCGGGTATCCCGCTATCAACATGCTTAACCAGTGACAGAGTGGAACCCATTCGGATAAAGTGAAGCATTCTACCGATGGCGTCCAATTTTATCAACATAATGACCTCCCTGCGCGCTACATCTTAAGCTTTTTGATGTCTATAAAACCTGCATAGTGTGTTTACTGACCATAGACTTTTGTAATACATCATGAAATCGGAGAACATCATCAGTCGTTTTTCCGGGATCCCGAAAACCAGACTGTCACAGCCGCAACTATTATGGCATTGCTGAAACGACTTGAGCAACCATTTTCTTCCCGTACAACCATTTTCTTCATGAGTTTGCAGACATTACTGCTAAGAAATATTGGTCTGTAGGATGGTCGAAGATTTGAGGACTTGTAGGATTTAGAAATAGGAACAAAAATGGAGTGTAGCCACGTTGGGTAATGACGCACAATTACCATGTAGGAGGGCCAAAAGTAACTGAAGCGACTTAAATGACATATGTTTGAACATTTCATAGCATAAGTTATTACTCCTGTTACTGTGCATTTTGTTTCTTTTATGGCCCATTTTACTGTAGTTCAGACATTGAGCAGTATCGGTTGAAACTCGAATTTTTCGGAAATGTTGTCAAGATTGCGTTCTGGAGGTCAAGTCTCAGGTTATATAGTATAAGGATGCACTGGAGCTGGGAAAGGAAATGGAACAACTGATGGCTCGGAACTGCTTAACTAACACATTGGCCTTATGTTGGCTATTTGTAGCTGTAGTTCTGTTTTGTTGCAGAGGTGGGATATGGTAACAGGAACTTTTTTCTGAAAATATTTTAGTAGTCGTCCAGATCTGTGTTAAGGTTGAGTTGGATTTTCAAGTGTTACGGTAATCATGCCAAGAGGAACGTTTTGATTCTAATCAGTGTTGCCTCTAAGAAAATTTAGCACGGGGCAAATTTTGGCTTTAGTGCGCATGCAATTGCGCAACCATGTGGACACGAAAACAGTAAAGAGCTTCAAGCGTTGAGAGCTTCAAAAGCTTCAAGCGTCCACAACCATGTGGACACGCAAACAGTAAAGAGCTTCAAGCGTTACAAAGGCTTTGCGAAACACGTACGGCATGACATTTGGAATGTTGCAAGTGCGCAAGAATGAGATTTCACTGCGCAAATGGTCTGATGGCACTGCGCATTTGCGCAGTTGCACACCTCGGAGGGAACACTGATTCCAATTACGTTTATCTTTCGTGCGAAACGTTTGAAAACTACAATGTCAGTTGGAGATATCGTGCGCATCATGCGGCTGAACACGTTTTCTCGTTTTATACTGTCTACTCGCATTCTTTGTTCCACCATCCAGTATAGATTTTTGTAGATTAGTTGTGTATGCGGAATTAATCTTTGGAAGCCCCAAGCATACAAGTTTCAAAGGGTTGTTAGGAGTGCTTCAGTGCGGAAAGGAGGAATTGAAGTTCTGTCACACATGTCGGTAAATTGGGATCAGTTGGTTTTATGGGAGATACTGGTACTTGTTGAGTTCTTCTCCGTACATAGTTAGCCTACTGTATGTGTACTGTTAAGTGATTGATGCCAATAGAATCATTTGTTACGGTAGTGAAGCAAGTTAAAGCAAGTGAGTTGGAGACGATGGTTAAAATCGAGCAGGCTCCTAGTCCATTACCAAGTAAAGATGTGTGTGTGGGCGAGAAATATTCAAGACGACGTAAGCGTGGTTTGCCAATAAGGAAATTATAACCTTGCCGTTTCATTTTGTGTACTTCTACATGTACCATGGTGCGCATTGCAATCATCGCAAAGAACAGCCCTGGTGTGAACGTTATAGGTAGTCTGGGCTGTTTAGATCCATAGAATAGCCAGGTGGATTATCGACATCAAACTGCACCCATCATGCCGAAAGCATTTTTTTGGCTGAGGAGTGACGATTTCAAAGAAGTCTACGTAGTTTTTTATTCGCATTGTTATAACCCCCACCCTTGTCTCGAAGAGAAGGGCGGTCTTTCGTTTCAATGACGTGGTTTGCAATTACTGGTTGGTGTTTACCATTGAGGTGAGTTTCGTGAAGACAAATACATCAGGTAGATCGTCGAGATTGGGGAGGTATATTTTTAATTCATGCAATTCATGAGAGATCTAAATTTAACTGCATTATTTTGAGAGACTTTACATTGAAATAAGTTTAAGTTGTTCTGCACAAAACAGGTATACCCATTTTGCAGCCAGCAGCTTCCATGGTGACAAAAAATGAAGATTGGACTGTTGCAATTTTAGTGGGCATGATTTGAGCCAGAAACGCCAGACAAATATGCGTTTGACAAACATTGCACTTGAGTTATCAATTTTCCCAGTCATGATCATTTCCTCATTGTCAGGATAAACCTCTCGCACAGCTCTTTACAAAGAGGGGGTCTGCGGACGATATGATGTTCGTCAGGTTCTAGTGATAATGGAGGCAAATCAGAAGGTTGCGACACTCGCCAAGTATTCACAGTAGTTGCAAAGCTGCATTTTCTGCATGCCTCTGCATACGTAATTTGGAAGTACAATTCGTAAAACGTCCAATTACGCTTGAACCTTGGGCATTGTTTATCTTTTACAGAGTGCTCGCCCTTGCGAGTGGTGCATTTCTTGTAGGAAGCACTATGCACTTTCTAACTGTGTTCGCCGCCACAGTTGGAACATCGCTCTTTTCCGTTGCAATGACCTTCAATGTGGCCATATCGATTGCATATATAGCATCTGATGGGTGTTGAAATGAATTGCCTGACTTTGAAGAACATATATCCTAATTCATCCTGTGCTTGGAATCCCTTTACTCTTGGTTTTCTGGAGACCTGCCCTCAAAACCTTTTCGTAAAGGTAACGTTTTGTACATTTTTAAACAAACTGGAGTTCTTCCGGTGTGGTTTCGAGAGGAACATTATATATTATTCCCGTGGTTCCAAACCTTTTCATTGTCATGGCCCCTTTTGACGATTTGGCTGAAATCTGTGGACCCCTTTAACAAAACCAGTTAATACTGTCAGGTACAAGTGGTCCCTACTATAATAGGCTATCATCCACTTTGCGCGCCAAACGCCAAAATTCATGAATGTGGAGGTTCATCCATTGGTACGGTTTGCACCAGGTGTTAGTTTTAAGCCTGCAGTATACAGCAATGCGCCGGTCAATTGGAATCTATTGTTCGAAAAAGAAATCGGCAACAAACTGGCAAGCCGCAGACCTGGACACCAGGCGCAGCCTTTACAACCCCAACAGACAAGCGATCATCGGCAGTTACCCGTCAGAACACATCCGCTGCCAGAACGGAATCCCTTTCGCGTCACTATTTCCGCGCATGGCGAAAAACAACAACAGCGATCACCTGCTGCAGCTCGCCGGTGAAGACGTCTTTGCGTTCGATCAAGTTCAAGCAGGGGACGGCAATAGGACAGAGTAAGGTGATCAGGAGCTGAAGACAAGAGAAACAACCAATGTTCAGAGAAACAATAATGCGAAACCAATCATTGTAACGAAGCCCAAATGGTTTTATTCAAATCACCATTTTCTGGGTTGTTTTTGTGATTTGGTTTTGCAATACTTCCTAGCTTTACCCTGTTTTACCGTATCCGTTTTATGTGAGAAAATTACGTTTAAAAACGAAAACAGTTACTGTACAACCCAATCAATGTTTACGAAGAAAAAAGCGTACAAAATGGCTGTGAACGTTCAGAATTTATGTAAAGAGCCTTCGGAAAGCAGGCGTCGAGTCATAGCCTCTCCAACAAAATAACAAATATGCTTGGTTCTATCTAATGGCTTCCTTTTGTTGCTCAGGACAAATGCGCGAAAAACATGAACGTTTGAATGCTTGCCTTATAAGCGGGTTGGTCTTGCTTTGTCATACCATACCAAATATAATCCAGTGCAGTCTGTACCGCTGCTTGTGCGATGAAGTCACGATGCTTGCAAACGTATGAGAGGCCGAGAACAGAACATCCACCGAGGTACTGTTTCAAAAAAGAAATTCGTTTTGAAATTGAACAATAGAATGTTGTTTTTTTTTGACTAGCACAACCATTTGAAACTATCTCACATGTCTTCAAACTTTGTAAAATAAAAACATCATTGCATTGTTTTTAGAAACTCTGGTGTTTTTCTGGTCATCTCAGTCAAGTTCACAAGTTGACACAATTTTTTAGTTCATTCCTGCTCTGTTTATGCTTTGCTTCAGCCGGAAGCTTGGGCAGTTGGTTCAGTCAAATCCTCGTGTATTGTGTAGCAATTTTTTGAGGGGAAACGAAAAAACATGCAGGTTGCGTCTTTCACAATTCACAAAGAATGCGAAGGCTCAACGCAGTTCACAAAAGCCAAGGGACTAAATTTGATGTAAAACCAACGGAATCAACAACTAAATACCATGTGCAGGGGCGGATTCAGGAGGAATTGAGGTGGTCGTCCCCCTTAAAACCTACAAGAGTAACGTTATTCACCATGAATTTGTACAATTTGGAAAACAGCATTCGCGATATAAAACCATTATGCCGGTCATTGTTTTGTCACAGCAGTGTTTACCTTACAACCTTACTGGTTGGATCCGTCCCTAACTGCGTACGCGTTGAAATTTTGTCTACAAGTTGTGTTTTAAGGCAAGTGTTGTTATCGCTCATGTTTTTTTCACAGAGGACATACCACAGATAGAATTGAACATCACATAAAACATAAATAACTCATCACACAAAAACTTCATTTGATGGCTTGTCGTTGGTTGTTTTCGGTAACGTACGTCAATCTTTCGAGTTAGTTGGCACAGAGTTGTGAAACGGTTCGCACGATAGGAATTGTTTAGAAATTCCACAGCGAGGTTAGCCCAATCCCTGAGACGAGAAAAATACAAAATTAAACTTACCGCCAAAGTCACAATGAAAGAATGAAAACAGTGTAACACTTTTTCAAAAGAAAAAAGCACAATCAAACTAAAAATACCCATAACTTGACGGCAAAAATTTCCAGACCCATTCATAACAGACAACCTTCATAACGGGTCTGTTATGAATGTGGTGTGTTATGAACATGGTCTACTGTATTATGAACGTGTCTATTATGAACGTGGTCTGTTATGAACAGGTCTATTTTGAAAAGACACAATTAGTGTTACCTGTTTGCTTATATGAAGTTAACTTTTCTACATTTTTGTTTTAAAACAAACATTTCTACATTATTGCCAAAAGTCACTGGCTCATTGAAAAACCTACTATTTTCAATTTTCTGGTTTATTTCTAAGAATCCTCGTCTTTCAATCAGTTTCTGCTCAAGTGCTGCAGAGGCAGAAGGGTATAGAGACGCTTAGCGGAGGAAGAAACGGAAAAGGTCCATTGATCATTGGATCGTTGGCGGTGTCGGCAGCTTAAACTAGCGGTACTTTCTCAAAACAAACAACACAGGACAGGGCGGATGAGAACAAGTCGTTCAGAGGCGAAACTGCAAACGGTTCTGTCGCATTGCGAGTGTGAAGCTGTAGTATGCTTGGTGCTTGGTGAAACTCAGCTTCTCTGTGTAAAGACCCACGCAAACACGTTTACAACAAGACCCATGAGAATAAAGTTTGAATTTTCGAATATGCCAACGATTTCTTTGGCATGGTTTTGCATTAAAACGAGAGAGCATTCGTCGTGCACACACAAACTTACTGCGAATATGTGAAAAGACTTTCAGCCACATCGCTTCCTTGTAAAGTATTGTCCAGCAAGACGCCTTGCGTTCGGGCGATTGCACTTGCAATGATGGCCGTAGCTGAAAAGGGAAATATATACGGGTAGCTGGTTGTCTGCATATGGTGTAGAAACCGTCTGTTTGAAGTGGACAAGCACAGAGACCAATCTCCGACCTGCCAGCACTAATGCAGTCANATGGGGCGTTGTTTGTAAAAAANTTGATTTGTTGTTATAGCGACTGCTTGCTGGGTATTGACTCTTATGTGTGATATTTACAGTACGTGATTTTTTAAATGTTTTTGAGAGTTGATCTTAAACTGAGCACACTTTTTTTTTTTCGATTTGAACTCATGTTTTGTGCTTCACCTGTAATATTGAAACCTAACAGTCATTGAATATAGGCTGGGCTTGATTAAGTGACTGCTTTAGCCGTCTTTCGCCCAACCTGTGCTGTTTGTTTCAAGCTTTGTCAATTGAAATGTGTTTTACTTCTGAGTACTTACAGCGCAAACATGACTTGACTTGACTTGTTATATCAGACACATTTCACACACAAACTGCTAAATCGGACACATTTAGCGCACAGAGCGCTATACTGGATAGATAAAACACACCAAATGTATCGGACGGATATAACACATCAAGTACTGTACTGGTCAGGTGTAGCTGAAAACGTGTGTGTGTTTAACAGTCAAGGATAAATAGCACTGAAGCGTGAAACTTTAGGCAAGGTTGATTTGTGGGAAAAGTGTATTTCGGTCAGCTGGACACGCTTGAGTGCTATATCAGTTTTACCGCTATTTCAACACTTAGTGAATTATATGTTGTCCGATATAGCACTTTTTGAGATATCTGTCGGATATAGCGCTCTGTGAGCTATATGTGTGCGATTTAGCATTTTATGTGTTAACTGTGTCCAATTTAACACATAATTATTTTTTTACAAACAGCACCAAGCACATGTAGTCTTCATCAGTATCCGCACGGTGATAAAATGTTCTGCTTAAAATCGGAAAGAAGAGGGACAAAAAATCGGAAAGAAGAGGGATAAACGTACACAAGGTGTTTTTCATCTTCACGAAGAGTAAGTTTAAGGCATCAAAGGCTGGAGGTACAGTATAAAATTTTAACGCTCCTATAGTTGTCCACAAGAAACTAAACGCTTCAGCCATTAGACGCAAAACCGCTTTCAACAATCTATTCTACATGATCAAGTAAAACTTTCAACGCCAAAGCCAAGATTTTACCATCAACCATTATAAATCAGCGGATTACAGTACCTACTTCCACTGAAGGCGCAACGCAAGATGCAAAAGAGATAATGTTGCAGCAAAAACTACTCAAAGCTGCCTTTCCACGTTGTAACGTTGTTTGGGCGTTCTTGAAATTTATTGATTAATTTCGCGTGAAAGCCGCACTGCGCAAGATTCATTCAGTAAAACAAATCAGTTGCATCTTTGCCAGAGGCAATGTGTCAATGAAACAAGCTTATCCTGATACAAAAGTCTCTGTGACAAATTAATAGGGAAGTACGGAAACTCTGGCTGGGCGTATGGTCAGTAAAACTTTAAATTGTTGCGTAGTTCTAAAAACATATAGCTTGCACAAGAGGTTTGCGCCCAGAGTCTGAGGCAGGGGTTCTTAACCTGGGATCTGTGAACTCCTTAGGGGTCCATGAATGTGTTTCAGGGGGTCCGTAAACAAAAATCTAACCAAAAAAATCCACTAGTCTTTATACGCCCATTTGGGCCATTATTCTGCATAATCGTACCACAACTGTTGTCTAGCATGTACCTTCAAGCCTAACTAGGTAATTCCAGTAGCTTTGCTTGCAATTTTCAGGACTGAGGATGCGTAATTTTACGTGAAATCGATTTCCTATTAAAAATTTGCTGATCGATTCCTTGCTTACACCCATCGTG
>JGI24159J19872_10006008_pt1 | contig 15757 bp, 9 predicted proteins | sample Ectturendosymbi4_FD_19872 | JGI IMG/M metagenome (IMG submission 19872) | reverse complement strand
TTGTTTTATAATATCTTACACAGACCGGGTGTTACGTGCGGTGTTTTGCGACAAACGCGTCACAGGTTTTATTGGTAGGAAAAGTTTATCTAAAATATGACAAAGCTTGCTTACTTTTACCTTACTTTGATATGTTGCAGAAAGACTTACTTAAGGTAACGCTTAATCAAGAGGTAGGGGCATTAACAAATTTTGATTTAACAAATCTTAATTCGCTTCATCAAAAGGTATAGCCATGAACAAGAACAGGACTAACATCAGTGCAGATTTCCGCGATCCCTGTGAAAATAACCGTTATTTCCTGAGCGATTTATATTCTTCTTGGGATTCAATTCGGAAATTATTTCACGAGTCGAGCAAGTGCAGGCTGAATATTACCAGTAATTGCAAAAGGCGTTGAGAACCTATTCTTCACACCTTTGGGGATTTGTCAGCACAAGCGTCGAGCCTCCGTTAAACGAGATTGTTCGTCGAACAGGAAAATCCAGAGCAGGACCGTGTCTCCGGGAATGAATTTCGCTTTCGGCCGAGCTGCGACTCGGCGCTCAATCGATTGAACATTTTTGACGTAAAGTTGAAGTCATGACTTCATAGCGTCGCGTCGCTCTGTCGTCTCCGGATATTTTCAGCAAACCGCAGTTTTGATGGCCATGTTCGATAGACGACTCAGTCCCAAAAGGCAATAACTGTGACTTTCTTCAGTGTTTTGTTGCATATATATTATGTTGTTCAGTGTTTCTGTCAACATTTCCTTGGTCTTTATGCGATGTAAATCAAGTGATAGTTGCTATTTTGCATATTTTAAATTTCGTTAATCCGCAAGTTGAAGACAATCATCTGCTAAAAATTAACTGTGGCGTATTTGCTGGGAGACATTTTGCTTGTTGTAGTAAAAAAAAACTCTTATCATTCGGACAGAAATATCATGAATTGTCTTTCGTCTTCGAAAGGCGACTTTCACGAATATGCTTTCTGCAATTGTATCTCATATTTGCAGTGAAAGAGGAATAAGCACCGATTTTCAGAAATCTACAGCTTCAATCGCAAGAGAAAAAAACACGATGAGTTCTTATTCAGCACCTCAAAGTGCTTGCCTACACGTCCACAACCCCGGCAGAAGTTTTTTATAGGATGTGGGCATGTTTATAACCCACAGTGACCAGATTGGAAAAGAACGATTGATTTTATGCGATTTTCCTGTTCTGGTTTTGACTGGAAATTCATGATCAAAGTCAATCCAATACCTAAACGGTTGTGAAATTATCAAGTTGTTTGATTTACGCAGTGAAAAAAAACTCTGCTTCAAAGATCTTATAAAAGTTTCAGTAAAACGTTTAGCCACGCACAAGAGTTTAAAAAATGAAATGGGAGCACTGTTGGACGTACTTGCGTTCGTATTTCCACAGTGTATCCCTGACTTGAAATTGATACGTGATGTAGATAGCTATAAGAGCAAAACGTTTCGTTTGCTGCGATAAGCAACGGGGTTGTCAGCCATCGGTTCGAATGCGTTCGCGTAGTTCAACAGTAGTCGCGAGTGATGTGCCGGAGTCAAGGGGTCGATGTTGAAATCTGGAGGGCACAGCGTGCCACATTACCAGTTATTCAGGCGCACTCATTAATATTTTACGTCGAAGTCTTGTCGTTTGGTTTAATAAAATATAGAAGAAACTCACATTAAGGAACAATTAAGGAGGGAAGCTTAGAGGAGGAAAAAGAAATAAAAGATCTGTTTGCGGCCGATTGGAAAACGTTACGAATTGCTTTAGGAATAAGACCTGCTGCGACGAAACCTTACTTGCACGTAACCTTGTTCGCGAACGGCTGCGGGCACTCATTAGAAGAGCAAACTTGATGATGACTTGCATGCTGCGCAAACGTATGTTCCGTTCGGAGCGAGGGAAATATAACATGGTGCGACGCAAAGAACGTTTCATGTCAAAGTGAAATGTTCGGCATCGAGCTGCGAATCCAGTGGTGTGTAAAACCCCTTTTTGCAGGCGAGAGCAGTGGATTTGTTGACCACAACGGATTAAAGATTTAGTCAGGGAAGAAACAGAATCAGGAAAGTACGCCTATCTTCTGCACCAAATCTTGTAAATTTCGTTTGTATTTTTTGCGTGGAAAAATTAAAGTTACTCTTTTTCCTACGTTTTCAGAATCTAATTTTAATTTTTCTTATTTGTATTGAGATGGCACCACGGGTCACATGAAACTTTTTTTTAATGCACGACAATACTTTTGAACGCATTAGTTGCGCTGACAGCTCGTCAAAACGCAAACGTTCTTCGCCAGTATGTAGCAGGTGCAAACGCTCGAAATCGCATGACAGACGCTCACAGTACGCTTCAGCACAATCGTTTGCCTATGAATATTGATTTGCTTTTACGTAAATTCAAGGCCACAGAGAAACAGAAACTCATGATGAAGGTTCAGACGAGTGCATTGGTCTTAGACCGCACAATCCCTGGAAGCTCCAATTGCAACTTACGGAACGAAATCAACGTTCAGATAAAACGCGGGCAGGTTTAATTGTGTCTTCATTGCTTAATGCGTACTTCGATTAAGTATGTGGAAATTTTTTTTCCAAACAAAACACTCAAAAGCTTTTTGCGATCGCAATCGTAACAATTCCTAAGGAACACTTTTGAGCTGAACTTTTCTGCCATTTTTGCGGTAAGGTGCGTTGTTTCCTGTTTGTAAACACGTTGCAAGTGTATGCTGCAATAAATGAGGCCATTTGCTTTCAAGCCTGTCCGATTCGGTATGTTAAACCCATTCTTCCTAGGTTGTACACCGTTTCAGGGTAGATTTAAGCCGTTTCGTCAATCAAAGTTAACACAACTTACGCCTACTACGAGAGGAGCCAATCTTAGTCTTCTTAAACTTTTCATCAACAACATCCGTTAGTGTTAAAACACGGCAGAGTTGTTGTGTTATTGAACGACAGCTTAGGACTAGGTCCTTGAGCAGTGGTTCTCAAACTTTCATGAGCCGTGGCCCCCTTCAAAAGACTCTTAATATATCGTGACGCTTGGGTTATGCAATATCACGGTAAAGCTACCTGGTGCAGGCCTCTGCTCGTGGTTCCCAGAGAACCGCTCCGTGGCCTCCAAGGGGGGCCGAGGGCCCCGTTTGAGAAACCCTGTGCTTGAGGATATACACAACCTAATTGATTATGTCAGAGTTTTCTGTAGCAAGATCATGACAGGGCATGCACTTTTTCTCCAACTTAAGGCTGTATTATCGGTGGTTCTCAACCTTTTCGCTGAACGAGCCAAATCCAGACTTACAACTTTGTTGGAGAGCCACGCTAAAGAAATTTTAACACAATTCATTTTACACGTTTTGTTTTATTGCAGAGTGAGGTCTGTTGCACACAATATTACAGGTGTTGTTGAAAGACTGCTGAGGGCCGAACAATGGTTGCGTCGGAGCCGCATGCGGCTCTCAGAACGGTAGTTGAGAACCACTGCTGTAAATACTTTGAACAACCCGCCGTTGAAACCTTCTGGCATTGTTGAAAATGGGTTTGGAACATCGGTTCATTTATCTATATCACGTCAGCTCACAAAAGCTCCATATAGATTTGTGGCTAAAGTGCCGAGGCGCAGGTCTATCGTCCTGTTCAGAAGTTACGCAACGGTTCAGCGCGGGGAAAGACCAAACTTGCATGACGAAAGTGACCTGTAAATGTTTTGTTGCGTAAATCATAGTGTCCCCAAACTTTGATTAGATCGTATGGTACCGATAATGGTGTGTCAAAACTCCATTACGCAACGGGCAATTTTAATTTTTCAGATATCAGCAGTACGTGAAACGCTAGCTCAACATTTTCAATTAAGCAGAGGTGCACTGCGCTGGACATACGTTTGTTACAAGACGCTTTCCGTAGTCCAAAGGTTCGAATGCTTTTTATTTGACTTTGCTACAAAACTCCGCTCAGCAGATCTAGTATTAGATAAAGATCTAGATGCCATCAACTGTGTTAATCCGCCTACCACTTCGTGGTTTTATTCGCTTGCCAAATCATACGCAAAAGGATTAGTCTTTTATTATCTATGCATAGCTTCAGCTAACGAAAACCTCTAGATTTTCAATATAACTATCAACTTTTCGAACATCAGCGCGAATCAAAGCTTTTGGCTTTAAAAACTTGACTGAAATATTTTCACATTCACCACACCTGTAGCACCACTTTGAAAAGTCTTGTACATGCAGATACCATCTTCATAGGCGTACGAGGCGGGGGCTACTCTAGGGTATCATCTGCTCCCGAGCGATTGGAAATATATGAAAATCCAGTAAATTAGGGCAGCATTTGTAATTTAGAAAGTAAAATCACGATGTGCAGGGAAAAATGAGGATGCAGAGAAAATGGGACAAGTTGAGGCATGAAACGTGTACATTCAGAATAACTGGAGATAATCTGTTTTGGGCGTTTTTGGCTAAATCCGGTTGAAAAAAATCAATGATAAGATTTGGTGCTTTTCGCTTTGTTTTTAAGAAAGACTTGGGGAAGTTTCGAAACATTTCAGACAACGTAGAAAATTTTCCACTAAAGTTTTAGTCACACACAGGCCCGTAGCCAGGTTTTGAGGGGCAAAAAACATTTTAGGGGGGCACGATTTTTGTTTTTATTATATTTTTAAAACAAATTTTTCTGGGAACAAGAAAATTTTGGGAGAAATTTTGGCGGGCACTGTCCCTGACTGCTCCCCTGTGGCTACAGGCTTGGTCACACTCCACCTCAAATATAGGGGTAATGACAAATTAATTATCAGGCAAAGGGTTTTCCGGCCCCCCTCCATGTGAAAATAGCTTCCGTTAGCCTATGTTTATTCTAAATGATGAGCAGTAGCTATTACAGAACTCTTCGACTACGTTTGGAGATGGACCATGTTTTGCACCCGATCTTTCCAAAGCAGGCATCAGGAGTTTTTTCGCAAAAAAATGCGACGTTTCTCTGATTCCCGCTCTTTCAGATTTCTTTCCCGGCCTGCCGCCAAGTGAGCATTGCAGGATTTGCAGTTGGATATTTTTGTAAATAGGCATTGAATTTTGATAATGATTTTCCTACAATGATTACGAAACCTAAACGAATACTGTGCAAAAGGCTCCTTTTCACGAACGTATGCCACTGCTAAACACCTTTGCTGTGAGTGTCCTAATTTTTATACATGTTCCCGACCACCGGCACAACAATTCCGGCTTTGACAGAAAACCCAACAGTAAGCGAAAGATCATTACGGCATTAACATCTTGTGTATCAGGTGAAAACTTCACCATTGCTAAAAACAATGCTGCAAAACTTCCGCTTCTTTGTGAGGCATTTGAGACTGTTTTTAATCCAATGATAATTATCAACCGGGGAATGAAGTAACATTATAACGAAGCACGCAATTCAACAATAACAGAATTTGCGACATCGAAAATCTTAGTGTAAGACTGGTTGGAGATGACCCGCAGCGGGGAAGGAGTTGATTACTTTTTTTCAATTGGAATTGCAATTAAAATCACATGCCTGCAAAAATTGCTATGTGCAGTTAGAATCACAATTATATCGGAAAAAGTTCAATGAAATTAAAACTAAAAATACTTGAATCCTCTACTGCTTTTTAATTACAAGGAGCAAAACATGGAAGGAATCATGTGTTGTTACTTAGTCTGTATTGAACAGTTTCGAACAATCCTTGTTTTATCAACCAGTAAGCTAAAAGAAGTATGCGTAAGACGTTTCCTCTTCGCGCAGTAAAAGTCCCACACCAATTCGTGCTTACTAAAACCCTGATTTTGCCGCTTCAAACTATAGCTTGTGGGTAGTGCTTTGATCAGTATGGTGGAGATGACAAGACAAACGAAATTATTCAATACACCGTCAATGGATTCCACTAAAGTACAGCAAACTTATGTAACTAATTTGAAACAATTGCAATTAAGTTAAAATTACTTTGCCAAAGTGAAATAAATTACATTCAACCACAATTACTATTGAACCTATAACTGAATCACAAATCACTGCAAGAGAGAGGTATATGGTCAACCATATACCCATAAATTAGCACAATAGATTATTTCGAAAAGTAAGGCAGCCAACAAAAAATGATGAGCCATGTACACAACTAAACTCGTGCAATAGCAGAGGTATTTGGCAAATTACTCTAAACTTGCGCAAAAGTTGAACTTCCAGAAAGACGTTGGTAAGTAACTATGAACTGAACAAAAATTTTTAATGTAAGTACATTGAAATTTGCGTCTCAAACAGTTATGTCATGATAATGTGTGTAGCAAAAGGATATAAAAGGGTAGATAATTCTTCTGTGTTGATTTTGGTGTGCTTCTTTTTTGTGAAGTATCTCTGTGATCAACAGTTCACGGCGATTGTCAACAGAAAAAATTAGCGAAAAAAACAGACGGATTCGGATTTTTCAAGTAAAAGTCAAAATATCTAGGTTGTTTCGATGAAAGTTTTGTGTAGTGTTTGCCGATAAATATTTTCATTTGATTATCTATAAATCATTAAGGTATGTATTGCGAAGAAAAAGACGTTTTGTGCTTTGAACTATGTGGCTTAATTTAAAAGAGCTGCAAGTCTCTTAGGCGCTATGTGACAGCCTGATAAGAGCATATTTTCTTATTGCACTGAAATCAAGCTTTCCCGTTTGCTTTAAAGCTCTGTATCAGTACTGTTCCGTTGAATAAGTGCTTTTATTCCCGTACATCTGTTTGTGACAAACACTCACGTATGCCGAACTTATGCATTTCTGTCTCTACTGATTTTGAAAAACTGATGTTTGAATGAAGTTTATTTAAGGTAATGAAAAACTGATCGATTTTGTCCCTTGAGTTAAAAACACAGAAAAAATCATCAAGTTAAGGAAGAAGTATGTGGGGAAAGTATTCTGTTGTATCAACAGTGTTTATTTTAAAGGGCCCCTGCATATGTTGGCCATTACAATGCAGTGGTGGACCAATGATGACTCCATCTACGTGTGTCTGATATTTCCTTTTGGATTGCAAAACACTGCTTTTGAAAGAGCCATTTAAAATGTTTCGAAAGCTTGAAACTTGTAGTCAGTCTGTTAGTTTGACTGCTAAAATCATCTGGAAAAGTTGGCAAAATACTTTTCGTTGCAAATGCAATATCGATTTGAGTACAGCAAGCTTGACACCGGTGGCAAGCTAGCCATACGCAAATCGATACCGCATTTCTAACGAATACTTTATCCTCTGCCCGTGGTAGCCTGAGATACTGGTGTTCAACAAACGCACCCAAATGAACACGAAGTAATAAAAGATTTTGATACAAGTCAAGGTAACGCTCTGTGCGCATCCTAGGCATCAAGCATATCCAACACTTGGGCACAGGCCCTATTGCCAATGAAGTTGTTTGGCCCAGATCGTGGCAATGTCGGTCTTGACTATGACAACGCAGTTAAAACCAAAAATGTTTGGGTTCCTTTGACAAAAAAAGTCTGGGTCTATTGGTCATCTTTGATAGTACTGCTTGCTCTTTTTTCGGGTCTTCAATTCCCAAATCGCCTGCATCATAGCTACAAATTTAAGGATTTCGAAAATTTGCCAATTAATGCTGTGTACTTCAGTTCTTTTGCCAATCAGCTTGTTACACATTTACCCAAATGTTTAGTTTGGTTTTCAGTCGTCTAATACGCTGTCAAATTTTTCGAAAAAGAATTTGAACAATCAAACTGAAAAAATCTCATTTTCAAGAAAAAGTTAAATTTATTAAAAAATTTATAGAAAACTTCTGCAAAACGTAGCTTACAAAGTTCACCTACTGAACACGGGCGATGCTTAGGAGCTTCTGCAAATGGAATTAACGTAGCAGTACGTTCAAAACATGTTTGTTGTTTTTATGCACAAGCATGAGAACCAAAGCTGTTTTTGAGACATGCGATACTAGGAGATAGATGATTAAACTTGACAACAACCACAACGACCAATCACAAGGCGCTTTTATCTGGAGTAAAGGTTTAGGGTTAGATTTTGGACTGTGTTTATAATTAGTTGGAGTTACCAGGTTTCTGCAATATCAAGCGTCTTTACGGCAATTTCCTTTCAGTATTGAAGTTATGTTGGGTTACACGCCCTCTGGGTAATTGGTCTCCTGGGGTTAAATGTAAGAGAGCCGAGGTAAGAACTTGCTCAATGTCAAGGTACTTCGCAAAAGGACAGCAGCACGTTTCAACTTACTGTGCAACGGAAGTGTTTGCTGGGACTAAGGACGAAGTAAGAATAGAATAAAGTTAGAAGAGATGCAGTCGATTCAGTTTCACTGTTTATTTCGCTGTAGAAGAACTGTAAGGTATGAAGAGTAGAAATGTGATGCAGGCACCGCAGCGAAGCACTTTAGAAAGTAGTGCAATAGGTAAGTTATTGTTTCATCCTCGGTTGATTTTTTGCTGTTACCTGGCCTTGAACTTACCAGGCTAAAGTCTGAAGAGCAGACCTTTTCTTTTTCTTCAGCAAACCCATTTCCTCAAACACAGTTTTTCACGGATGCTAAGAGAAACATTCTTAAATTCATTTTGCACAAATTAACATATTTCTGCGTGTGCTTAATCGTCGAAACGGCTATTGCAGCCATTGTTATAGGTCGTGGCTTAGCTGCAGCAACAACCGATGTTTTGTACAGCTGTCATTGTCTTCGTCTACGCAAGATATCTACCAGGAACAAATGTTAGCCTGATGAGCTGTTACGTTGATTGTGACGAGTTTTGGGATACGCAGCATGATCTGAAGTTTCTGGAAATTTTCTGCAGGCTGGTTGAAACGGTAATGCCGGTATTGCGATTTCACGCTGTGATTGTTGCGCAACACTGCCTGTCAGCTGGGGATGCCTAAATCCAATTAGCAGGAACACGCTTCCTCACATTTTGTGCTTTTATGCTGCTCTGACTTCCTGCTGTGCTACTCGCTCATTTTTCCTGACGCTGTGAGCCTGAGTCAAGTCGAGAGTGCGACAACCTCTTCGTTAATTCTTTCAAACGCTTCTGCTGCTTTGACCTTTTCTTCTACGAACGCACGCAACGGCGTCTACTTTCAAAGACAATGAAATTGTCAGGCGGGCATTTTTTTGCGTCGCATACTTCGTAAGTACTTCACACAGGCGCATGCGCAAGGGTTGGCCGCAAGTCATTCAGAGCAAGGTGATCGATTATGGATTTTCAACTGGCATGCTAATGAAGCGCCAGCACACTTTCTTCCCGACCCCGGACGTGGCGCTTTTAGTAATAAGCCCTGGCGAAACTGTTTTACTCAGGCGTATATTCCGAAAACTTGCGAAACATAGTGGTGTATCGCTGATTGTCTGTCAACATCCGTGGATTTAATTTATAATATTGAGAAAGTGTCATCCTGGTCTTGCAAGCAAATGCAAGTCTCTTCAACAAACAAGCACATGCGGTTTGTTCCTTTAATCTTTGAAGAGCATTCTTCCCCACCTTTTGCTCTTATGTAACTGTTAGAAATGGTGGAAAGGTAGCAGTTTTTAAACCTTCATACATCTCACTTAATTAATTGCAAAATTCAGCTAAATCCCAGCGCTCTTATGGCTTCAAAACACAAAAGATCAACATGGAGCTTTACCAATTATCCTGACTCAAAACTTAATAGCAGGTAGGCTGTGGAGAGAAGTAGATTAACACTTCAAAGGAAATAAACCTCTTGGCTTATTTTTGAATTTTTGGTTGTGTGTAGCCATGGGATCTTAGCAAATTATTTCAACTTCTTCCGAAATGATTATTCGACAAACAGCTGTTAATCGTTCTGTTTCCGCGACACCAGTGTTTCAGTATACAGTACTTTTTTAAAGCCTGACTGGTGTTGAAACGTAAAACGAGAAAGACACTAGTCAATTTTTCGATAGTGAGTAAATATCTTCGTCAGGCAATGAAGAAATGGCAAAAGCATTTGAGCACGAACATTAAGCGATGTATGAAATATCGCTAATTTTTTTCATTTTCAACATATATCGAGTTTGTACTTTTTTTCCAAGCTAAGAAAACAATTATATCTTTACGAGTTGAGAGAAATGCTGATGAAAAACACGAAAATTAGGGTGCTTAATTTTATATACATGAATAAGTATAAATGAATGTGAGGTCATGAAATGCAACAGGAGCTCATTTATAAGTTGTCAAGCGAACGTTTGTAAAAATGTGACTTCTCACATTGTTTGCAGCCAGCTGCTGTTTATGGTATGGATGCAGTGTGAGATTCAAGGCCTACATTAGCATGTCTTGCTTCTCTTAACATTTATTTCAATTTGGGTTTATAATATTTTGCAAATTTTGACTGCTTCTTGACCGTAATCTCACTTTTTAATATCAGCGCGTATTTTCTGCCCTACGCAGCATTAAAACAATCGGAAAATTATCACCTCGATTGGAAATTGAAGTTGCATTCTTTTCTAAATGCATATCAAATAGTGTAAAAACGTTATACTTACACCACAATTTACGTTACTAACATGGAAGGAAAATAAGTGTACCTACAAACAATTTCTAAGAAGAAAAAATTTAGTTCTTGAGCTAGACATCTTCTCTGCAAGTGTTATCATTGTAAATTTAATGTTTATTTTAGGTGCGGGGTCAATAGATTGAATTGTTTTTTTACGAATCACTTGCTGCGTTGTGTAAACCCTTGCAGATTTTACAAGCTTTCGGTCGTTTTCTGCCTGAACGTGTAAGTGCTATGTTTCACCTTTCAGCAGTTAGAACTTATTCGTTTGAGTTTAAGCCGCGGCTTGTGTTTATACTTTTGTCATCATTTCACGCGAGTTGTACACAATGCTGAAGCGTATTTTTTCTTTTGTCCTTAACCAGTTCATTCATCACTGCAGGCTGTGCAGTATGCTGAGATGTTTTCACTTCGCGTCTACGAAACAAACATACTGATGCTGTTTCCGCCGGAAATGCCAAGAACACTAGTGTCGATGACGATGATGACAATGACGCGTGATGTGAAAACTAAAACCCGAGGGCATCATTATATTGTTTGCTTTTTGTGACATTGCTATATTGGCTTCTTATCGCAGGTTTTAAAAGGTTTAGTGATGCGGTTTATATCCAAGGGCAGCTTACATTACTTTTTTAAGAGTTCATTTCACGCGACCTATGTACAAGTATAGTTCACAATCAAGCGCGGCTAAGAAAATCGAATAAATGCGGTGGTTGAAATTAACGCATTTCTTTTAAGACTTTCAACTGCTTGTGCTAAGTTTCCACGTCCATGCATCATTTAAATAATAAAGCAGCAGATAAAAAATAATGCAAGTCACTGATTAGAGTGGACTGACAGTGTTGCTATACTTTGTAGGCTTTTGCAGGACAACAAGCCGGATTTTTTGTTTTCAAATTTTCCAAGGACAGTCTACGTCTGCAAAGTGTGGCTCCTGGTCTGGCGATGTGGAAGTAAAGCCAGAGTATAAGAATGACCGGTCAAGAGTTACTGCTGGAAAACACCTTGACAAAATTTCTAGGGCCTGGTTAGCCGTGTCACCTGCGTGTTGCGCATTGCTCAACCGACCTGATTCAACTGGGAGTTGTTACAGCAGTGTGTTGCGAAGGTTCACTCGCACAAAACTGAAGATACTGTGGCGTTCCACATAGATCGCAAACCTTTTCTCCTCAAGCAAATGTGCAACCGAAAATCTTTGAAAAATTAATGCAAATTGGATTTGTTGCTAATAAGCGGAAATTAATCTTTTCCAGATGTCTTCCGCGTCGTTTCGACTGCCTGTAGTTAGGAAGTCACTTGCGGCTGCCATTTTTCTGTATTAACCTGACAGATTCGAATCGGTTCGGTCCTTACTTGACGTTGATCCAAGCCGACGCTCTACAAGATGAAGCGTAGATGATACGTCAATTACATTTTCGATTCATCCGTGCAATGAATTTTGCACAGGAGTGTCTGACAAGAAAATCGTGGCAACACCAGCACAGAATTTATAGACAAACAATCTTATTAAGGTTACCTGCCTGCAGCGGTCTTGAAGCTAATTCTCCGCTTGTCGTCACCCTGGTGCTGGCGCAGTTACGCAATTTAATTGCATGCTAGTTTAAAAGATCTTACTGGATCAATAACCGCCCATGCATGATGGTTTTGATGAAGATGTGAAAAGATGGAGCAGAAATATAACTTCATCGAAGCCATGTGGTTAATTGAGTATATTTCGCTAGGGCAAAACCTAGGAAGAATACAGGGTCGTAATTGTTTTCACTTTTCTAATGGACTATCGTGCCTTTTGGCAATGATGGAAATAGCTGCAAGAAACCTTATACGATGCTTAAAAACGTAAAGGCATAAGAGAGGATGACTGAAACACTATTAAATTTTCAGATGAAGGTCGCAAAAATGTGATTTGGAAACAATGAACGAACCATTAGAAACCGTAATGCTGCCGAAAAAAACAAATGTCGCAAATTGCGCGCCCTTATTTTCATGGATCATCAGTGCGTGAGGCCCGAAAATAGAAATGTAGTTTTGTGGAAACCACTTTTTATGTCAATTAGATGTTAATCTAAAAAGTATATCTTTCAATTTTTTCGTTCTTATTTCCACTTTTGAAAGTTGGTTATTTTTGTCAGAAATCGGTAAAAGGAATTTGCGTAGTTATTTATGTTCTTTCAATCTGTTACAACGTTTTATCTCGGCAAGGCACAGGCGAAGCCAGAGATGGATTCATGCTTGCTGGCCTGTACTTTTTGGGGTTTGGGACGCAGTTGAGGAACGGGTTCAAGTTTTCTCATACTTTAAGAGCCAATTGTTGGCAGCCAATTGTTTTTTAATTTAAAGCAGAGTTTGACGGTTTGTGTTTTACCAGTTGTATATATTCACTTTTTGTGTGTTTGGCTTGCACACCTCGTCTACATGTTGAAGATGATAGAGGAATCACAAAAAAATACCGAAATCCTGAGGCGCCACAAAGCACACAGAAGGTTTTTGTTGCCACACAATAAGCAACACTGATGAGACACGAACACCGAAAAAATATACCAACAACTAACTGCAGTTGGTCACCGTCATACAGGAGGGTTAAATAATTGAGGAATAATGAAGGTTTCCCTTTGCCCAACAGTTTGTAAAAAGCATCAGACATTTGAAGTGATCGGATAAAAAAGTTAGATGAAGATGCGCAGCGTTAACTTGGTTTGGGCGAACACTTGCATTTCTGGGTATAGGTAATGCATGATTCGGTAGGCATTGTCATAAGCAACATGTAAGCGCTTCATACCATAGATTGTGTGTATTCGCTTCACATTTGGCAAGCATACATTGGCATGCAATAGGCACGAAATGGTTTTACTGTAGGAGAACATTATCTAAAGTGCCTCTGAGCTTGTTTGCTGTACAATACGGCGATTTAACTTGTCTCTGAATGGCATCATCATCCTTCAGTGAGGCATTTAGCCACAAACCAATGTATTTCACTTGGTCAGAAAATTGTACCCGTGCACCATTGAGTATACATTTGCTGGAGCAGGTTGTTTATACTTTTTGGGGCAAAAAAACACCAATTGTTTTGTTACAATTAAAGGCGATTTCGTGTTCAGCAGCATAGTCATCACAAATATTCAGACGACGTTTTAGTCCAATGATACTGGGGCCGAACACACAAATATCACCAGCAAACATAAGATGATTCACAACCATGTTTCCTACAGTGCATCCCACCCTGGCTGAATCTAGCTGGTGAGAGTTCATCAAGGTAAACAGTAAATAAATATGGCTCAGAACTCATCTTTACCTTACTTCATTGGCTACAGCAAAGGGGATGGAAAGTAGGTAACCCATTTTTCTTGCATGGTTTGTTGTCTATACCACCTCATCAACAATCTTACTACGCACATAGGTACATTGCGCGTAATTAATTTGGCAAACAGCAGGTTGTGGTTAGTTCTGTCAAATGCTTTTAGATGCATCTAAGAAAGCTGAAAACACTGGGGTATAGTTGCTTACAAAATACGACGCAGTCTGTTAAGTAAAAAATACACATGTCAGTGCCATGTTGTTGCTTGACACCAAACTGGTTGTCTTTAATGTTTTATTGCGTGATTTCATGCAATATTTTATTCGTGATTCAATGCAATGTACTTGTTTGCGAACAGTATAACCCAGGGGTTCCCAACGTTTTTGCGATCTCGTACCACTGGGGCATCCCGTATTGTCAACGCGTACCACTTCTTCCAGAACAACTAATTTGATCGAATCGTAGTATATGCAGAAGAATAATATACATTAAAATAACAATAAAAGACCACAACTAAATTTAATGAGATTTTTGTTTTTGTTTACCTTCCACCAATTGGTCGATGCGGAGCGTAAGTTTGNTCGAAAGTTGTAACAACGCATCGAAAGTCATGATGTTGCGATACAATAGGAATACCAAGCNACAGGAAAATTNATTTATGTAGAAAGAAAGCCCTATACGTAAACTAGAACGATGTGAAATCCAGGTTTTTGCGAAAAAAGGGAGTTCTCGCGTACCACCTGGAAGACCTTCGTGTACCACCAGTGGTACGCGTACCACAGGTTGGGAACCCCTGGGCTATAACTTTTCCATGTTGCTGCAAACATGCTTTTCCGTGTTTCTGAAAACAGTTGTTCTTTAGATAATGTTTTTGAACTCCTTGTATGCAAACAACAAACTGGCAGCGCCAAATGCTATTTAGACGCCATGGTCAACAAAAACATACACGAAATCAGTAAAGTGATCTAGTTTGTTTGAAACTTCACAAACGGAAATTTAAACCCTTTGGCAAGTCAGCCAGGGTAACCCATATGACCACTTAAATATATAGATGCAAATTCATTATCAGAAGGNAAATGATNCTACGAAATGTACATTTTCATTCCGTTTTTTTTTGGCGTACGTTTCCATATTGAAGAAAATGAATCAAAGTGCAAGTGTATTGACAAACATTTTCTGACATTAAATGCAACAAGTGGATGCACTGCCTTATAAGACAAAATCTGTTCTGCTGCAACTATCGCAGCAAGTGTATTGTGAACAAGCTCTTTAACAAATGAAAATAACGTGAATGCAAACTTGCAAAACGGTTACTCTCCATTTGCTCACACCCACTCGGCAAAATCTAATGTTTTTAAGATTATTGTGATGATTCTATCACAACATTCTATCACAGTCACATATTTTTGTACTGGCAAATTGGCAGAGCCGGATTTAGCTGATGCGAGGCCCTAGGCTAATCCACTTGCGAGTCCCCTCTCGCACTGCTACGAGGAAAAATGGAAAAGCGCTATCCTTAGCTGAAAATGACGATGTGGACGCTCTAAAAGTGGGCTCAGTAAAAGATTGTAAATCATTACTAGAGCGCCCCATGGTCATTGCGCTTGCTGCTGCCTTCGACGCAGAAGCGTTCACAGGCACGGAATTGTTGAAATCGTGCTTGGCTGGCGGGAACAGGATTATCAATCTTTGCAGGCAAACCAACCGGAAATTTCAAGGTTAAATGATTGACACAACACATGGCCTACGGTTTTATAAGTTGCACATCTGATTTTTCTTATCTGTGCTCAAAAAACAAACACCTTGCACATGTGTGGCGGCTTAAAGACGTTAAAGCACAACGTGTGGACCAAGTTGCGACTCGCTTACCACCAGGGGCGGAGCTAGGGGGGTGCCAGGGGGGCCACTGCCCCCCAAAAATTTTGCCTGGCCCCCCTAGTGGCCCCCCCAAAATTTTTCAGGTCTCTTTCTGAAAGTCCTACA
>JGI24159J19872_10006007_pt1 | contig 15759 bp, 7 predicted proteins | sample Ectturendosymbi4_FD_19872 | JGI IMG/M metagenome (IMG submission 19872) | reverse complement strand
TGATGCAATCGCGAATGATTTCTGATGCAATACTGCGGAACAAGTAGCTTCGCACACAAAAATCGACTTTGGTCTTAAACTTTTGGCCACGACTGTACATTAAACTTTGATTTTTCATCTGGATTGTAGTTTTTCATGTATTTGTTGTTTGCCCTGGCATATCGTGTTGGAAGCATGCTTTTTACACCACCTGTGATTCCTTTTTCAATCATCAACAACATATCTGGGTCTGAAAGAAGCTCGAGTTTTACACCAGTTTTTTTTTAAACAAGCATCCCAACTTAATCCAGGAGCTGTGTGATATCAACAACAATCCAATCCATAATTTTTCAAGCACAGGTCTCTAAAATTCTCAAAAACCACTGCAAGCAAAAGAACATCGGTTTTTAAGCAAAGGTTGTGATAATCGCTCATACTTTTCATATCAAAATATTTCCAAACCTTTTGAGCGTGCTCGTAGTCTTAAGTCGAAATATTACAACCATTCAACTTGAATAAAATGCTTCTTTTGTTGGAAGTTTGCTTTCACCCAATTTCTCAAAAGAATCAAAGCAGCGGTATGGAAATACATCATTACACAACAAGGGTTCACATTGTTCATCACAAAATTTTTGCCTTACGTGTTTAAACTGATTTGGTTCAAGGTTGTTTACAAGTTTGTCAAGACTGCTGTTCATAAACTTAAAACCGTCAATTAACGGAATGTTGTATTTAAGTTTCTTTTTATCATCATAAATTTCGTCCTTTCAGAAAATGAAATGTATTTCTCTTCCGTATTTGGTATACAGTCAATTTATCCATAACCGCCAGCGGTCAAATTTTTTACAAATGGGAATCATAACCGCTCAAATTATGAAATATCACAGGCACAAATTTAGGTTGTCGAAACAAACTATTGCATTTTTGGTACGCGCAACCTCGGTATCTTCCTGTAAAATGTTCATGGTCTCTGTCAGAGATCTTGTTTTCAGTGAGCCCCTCGGTTTTCAGCAGCATTTCTGCTGCCGCGCCCTGAGAACGGCGTTATATGACCCAATCAATGCTGAACACATCCAGTGCGAATAGCAGTGGTTGCTCTCGTAATGACATATTTGGTAGGCATTTCAAGAAATGTCGCANCGGGGAGGGTCACGTGAATGCATGTCCTCCTGCCCAAGGAGGACAGATGTACTGCGACCCGTTATAGCAACCCACTATAACCAGAGTCGCGGAGTCGGAGGATTTTGGGTGAAATCGGATTTTTTGTTTGACTCCGGATGTCCAATGGATCATTTTTTGCACCACACTCCTAAGTTGGGAGTTCCTGTTGAAATGGTGCGATTTCTTTTAAAACTTTTGTTGAAACAGATTTCTTCCTGTGCACCACGATTTCCATTGATTTTAACAGCCAGTCGGATATTTTACCTCCGACTGCGCAACCCTGACTATAACCCAACAACCCCGTCTGGAACACGAATAAAGCAAATGTAACACAGCTGTACATAAATGTAGGAGCGGCCAAAAAAGATTTTTGCCCAAATTTCCCCAAACTTGCCCGAAAAAAATTCCAAAGAAAATGACCTCCAAAAAAGAACGACTGCATTTCATTCAATGCTGGGGGCATTTTTTCAAATCAAAGCACTTCAACCCAAATTTCCCCCAAACTTGCACAGATTTCCCTAACTTGCCAGAAAAGAACTAAATGAAAACATGATCTCAAAAAAAAACGTTTGCACTTTGATTTTGGGTGCCATTTTTGTAAAATCAAAGCACATACAACGATTTTGGCGAGGTTTTCACACATTTTGCCCAAATTTCTACAGATTTTCACCAAATCAAAAAATTTGGGGGTGCTCTTGCACCCCCGTCTACTACACCTGTACACATACAATATCTACTCACGATCCTCCATGAATGGTTCACTCCTCTGGGGGTCGCGACCCTCAGGCAACCCTAGAACAAAATGGGGTCAGATCAACCCCACGTTACGGGTCCCGTGCTAATTGCTTATGTAAACAAACGCAGCAGCGCTCTCAACGCTTCAGTAGCTGTGGGTATTAGTCGGACTGCCGCGCCGGTGCAATCAAGTTCGTACTCCCGTGCTGTACTTTTTTGCTGTGAGGAAGTTCGTGCTTTCGGGTTGGAACGACCCCGTTTTGTGGTGGACGTGTGTGCCTTCGTGGCATTTACCAGGTGATATTCTCCTGACTTTGCAAGCTGAGCTTAGTGCATGCGTTCAGCACATGTTTTCAACCAGACGGGAAGATTTGAAAGTTACGCATTGCCAGCAATTCGCCAATTCTTTATTTAGATAAAGCTTGTGATTAGCAGCAGCGGCTGAAAATGCTTTGACGTTGGCGCACAGCAGAAACTGCCAACGTATACCACATGCGAAGCAAGAACGAACAACTGACACATAAAAACGTAGTATTCACGCTGTAAGACCAAACTACAAAGAATCTGCGAAAACGAGGTCACTGCGCTACTATAAGTGTACAAGGAAGGCTGACAGAAAGCCGGTGCCGCTGCAACAAGTGTGGCAAGCCGAAGTGCACTAGTCACATGCACCCCATCTGCAGTGACACACCTGTACCCATCTGTAGACCTATCATACGTCTCGGTTTGGCCGGGACTGTCCCGGATTTTCACTTCAGTGAAATTTTCAAAATGAACTCCAGCCTGATGATGCATTGTTATGAAATACTTCCGCACAATGGCCACTTGTTAAATTGGGGGCATATTGTTGCGCCAATAAGACAAAAATTTTCCCATTTAATCTAAGTACAATACTTTGTGTTCTCAGGCAATCTTACAACAAATAAATAAGGTATAAAACTTGCCACGCTCAGTCCTTCGGCCGCTCGTCAGGTTATTTGATTCATGGTTTTGAATTTGTCCCGGTTTAAGCCTAAGAAATTATGGTAAGTCTACCCATCTGCAGTAACATGTTATGTTGCGGGGGCAAAACGTGTTTGTGTTGCTGGTGCACAACTCAACGACCACCAGCTTTGGAAAAATGAATAATAAATCAACAGACCACAACAAATTCCTTCAATTCAATTCGATCCGCTGTGTACATAGGCATGCGTTTTACATCCGCAAATTTACTTCACCGTGTTCTCAGCTTGTTTGTTTTACTAACTCTGTTTATTTGACCTCCAGCTGTTGAATTGGTCTTGCTTCTGAATATCACCTGAGTCATATTAAACAATCCATTCATTCATATAAAAATTTGGCCAGTTTTGCATGCCTCCCATATAGTTTCCAATGGCCTTAAAGGGCTGTAATTCACCCAGGACTTGCTTCAAACACCTCAGCATCAGCATGGAACAGAAGTTCAAGTTCAGCATAAATTTTTTTTAAAAGATATTAAGTTTAATCATTTATATAATTTTCGTTATTTTTTGTATTTTCCTTTTAATCAGTAACAGCATGAAGTTCAAATACGAAGTATCTTTTTAGTGCGCAAACATACATTTTCAGTGTACTTTTTGTCATCAACCTAAATTGAAAAAAAGTATTGTTTCTTTAATTTTCAAAATGGGGCTTTCACCACACCCATTTGGGTTCCCAGGGACAAAAAATCCGGTTTAGTGTTCTAACCACTGCTCTAAATCAAAGCAGCCTAAAACTTTCTAATCGGGGGTAAAAAATGGCACATGTGCAAGAAATCAGTTACAACGTAGGGTACATAAATGGTAATTATGATGCCGTAAACAGCCATGACATTTAGCACATCAATAAAACAGCACATGACTAGCAGTCATGAGGACTATTGCGAAAAAATTGGAATGAGTATGATTTTTGAAATTAGCACGCAAATTTGGTCCAAATCAGCTCTAGAATGTGCTGTTCACTGATAATAATAATCGTACATCTGCTTTGAACTTTCGAATTGCTCGTGACAACTCCATCTGTACGGTTTCATGCATTTGATTTTGAGCGTTACAGCTCACGAATTCACCAACAGGACTGTGTGCAGTTTTTTGTTTTTGATTCACGGTTATGAATGCGCCGAGTGGCGCCATTGCAAATTTTATGAACTGTGTTCTGACCACCGGTTGCTTTCTTAAATACGCAAAGTCATAAACAGTTTCTGTCAAGCCAGTTGTTTTCTCGATGCCCTCTGTTTATTAATGCTGTAGAAGCAGCCATTCAGAGTCTGCCACTGCACCTGCGAACTAAATGCAAATGAAGTCATGTCAATGGGCTGTGATAGTTCCCTACACGTAGCGACGCAGACACTTACACTACGACTTTATTGACTCCTCGCATGCGCAGTCAATGATCAGAAGTGATAACACACAACCCTTGTAAACATCAGGAAAAAGGGAACATATTTACATTAGTTAAATCACCGCACCCCCAATACGAGATTCGGTTTTCTGGTCCATTTCGCAGCATGGCTAAATTTCAGCGTAGCAAGTAACAGCCCCAAGTGCTGGTGAAACACTTCCACACACATACATGATGTTGGAAATGAAGCAATATTAACAGTTCCGATGTCATGGCATAATTTGAAAGCTTTGGCTCTCGTTACCCACTCAAGACATGCGGTATACGTCCAAAGGCAGCGTTTCAACTCTTCCGTGACAGACATCGTGTCGCTTGCAAACCAGTAGCTGCAGTCGAAGGTATGGCGTGTTTGCAGTTAGCCAGTCACAATAAAAGAAGTCACGTCAAGTCTGCGTGAATTGCAATACCGCGTCAGTAGCGGTCGTTTCCGCTATTGTGGCGGTGGTTGTCAGCACCTACAAAGCAAGTTAAAATGTGACAGAAGTTGCAGATAAGTAGCAGTTTGGTGGTAGCAGACGTAATCAAATGCTTTACTTGCTGCTGTCATACCAACCTGGTCGCTCGCCTCCGTTCCTTCTTCGGTGCTAGTTATGTAGACGTTGCCGTCATCCCCCTACCAACACACAGTAATGATTAGGGCAACCAATTTTTTGACCGAAAAACTTAAAATTTTGACTTTATTTTAACCTAAATATTGACAAATTTTGACTTTATTTTGACCAATAAATTTTCTGCGTTTGTAACTGCAAAATAATTCAGTGTTGAGGTTAACCCAGAAGCATATTCATGTACTATATGCTTCGAAATTTTAAAATATTTGGTTGTTTAACTTCCGGGATGATCTATTGATAAGTACATAAATCACTACAGTAGAGTCAAAAATGAGAACATCACAAAGCTGAAACGTTATACGCATAATGGATTGAGCCTTCACCGAACCAAGTACTGTAAGACCAGGTTTCTTGCCTTACAATGCCTATCCTACAAACTATTCAATCGTCCAGTAGTGGGCAAAACATCACTATTACGCCTGAAGTCGCAACAAACCCACTATTATTACAGAATTGCAACTAAACTTGCAAAAGCATATCTATATTTGTTGTTGTAGTTTCAATAAAGTATCAATGAAGAGAAAAACCTCTGCTAGAAGAAAATTTTGACTTTTTTGACCTAGTAACTTGGGATTCCCTCATGGCATGAGCGTGAAATTTGGTTTGTGGACGTTTCATGAACTTTCAAAACGGCAGAAAAATTTTTACTGTTGACTTTTGGTTGCCCTAGTAATGATAGTTAGTTTCATGCAACTCTTCGGCTGCTTGCACCAACTTAACCCATAAGTTAAACCATCTATATGCAATTCTAGCAGCAGTATAGAAACAGCGAATCAATTTTATACTATGCGTTTATCTTTACCGGAAGAGATAGCCGAGCAGTTCGGGAAGCGCGAAAACCCCAACAAGTTCAATACATAAGCCTTGAAAACTTGTGAAACGTTCGTATTTCCTCAATCTAAGATGTAGTACATTTTGTTCTGCTAAATGCTAAGCCGGTATGATTTAATACGCCTAGAGTCTGTAGTTTTACAAACAAGTCTATTCGACATCCAGCAAACTTACAAGTCTATTCGACATCCAGCAAACTTACAACGCTGCTCAGTAGCGCGGTTTCTACAGGGGCCCCCTCAAATATTATTGAATAAACTTTTCACACATGAAAAAATGTTTCATTTCCTGTTTTTCGATAACGAAAATCATGAGCAAGCGAGACGGGTGATCAGGGATAGAAGATTTTTGCCCAGGGTTGCGGAGTCGTAGGTTTTTCGGCGGAGTCGGATTCTTTAGATCAATAGTAGTCGGAGTCGGATTTTTTGATCCGACTCCGACCCCAGAAGTCCAATTGAATTATTTTATACATTGCGCTTCTAGGTTAGGAATCCCAACTCACGCCTGTTGAAACGTCACTATTTCTTTTGAAATTCTTATTGAAACTGCGAATTCTTGCGTGCATCACGATTTTCATTGATTATTAGTTGCTACAAAATTGTTGACAGCCAAACTTCATTCATGATATGCTGAGGAGTCGAAAAAATCTATCACATTTTAAGATATACCGGATCCGGTAAATTACATCACTCCAGACTTTGCTATTAAACGTATGTTCGTGTGCGCGTGTGTGGAGGGGTCAATTCGGCAAACAAATCACCTGAACAAACGTTGCACCAGGCTGCCCTATAATGTATCCTTCGTCTGTTTGAATCAGCGTGTAGCCTTCCGGCAGTTCGACGTATTGACCGTCCCCGATGGCGACGAGCTGCTTTCCTTCCTCCGCTGCAACCACAGTCGTACCGTCTTCGGTGACGATTTGAGCGCCAGGCTGAATGTCGACTGCCTCGCCTTGCACGACAGCTTGACCTTCGGTCGCCGTAGTCGCCGGTGCTTCAGTGCTCTGAGTAACTAGATCGGAGGCCAAATCACGTAAATGCATCGCAAGCGAACACTAAATGCTCACTTTCGATTGCTATGTCAGCGAAAAGCAGCATTATTTGATGCATGCCTTACCTTGAGGGGTGGCGGCGGACTGTGCGATTGTTGTGGTGGCAGTGGTTTGCGCTTTGCCGATTGTTGTCTGCGACTGGTACCTCCCCACCAACTGCATCCTCGCGTGCTCCTGCAAGTTATTGTGCGCTGTGCCGGGCGTCGAACCAAGCAAATAGCTCGGCTTCCGGATCTGGTTGCTCTTTCTCCAGCCAGCATTCGACCTAAACCGACGACACTTCAGTGACATTGCCGAGAACGTGCACGTATCGCTGGTTGTGACGGTCCAGACAGAATATGCGCTAAGTGGAGGATGATTACGGTTTGTTCGTAAACAAATCACCGACTTCGTGGTTCTAACGTACTGGTTTCGTTGGTGAAACTGGGAAATTGCAAAAGCTCACCCTGTATAGGTTCCACGCTTGCTCTGACTTGGCTGATCCGGCGTCGTGCTGTCTGGTTCCGGCTGTTTTGTACTTCTCGACGCAACAGGCTTGCGCTTTGTGCGCCCAACTCCTGCAGCGAAAACCGTGACAAGATTGCAAGGACGCAGAGTACCAACGATAAAATTGTGATTTGACCAGAAGTTAGTTTAACGCCCCAATGCATTACTGAGCAGCATGTTTATGTACATGCTTACGTAGCTCGTTGCTTCGAGCTTTCAATGTTCACCAACAAGGTTTAAAGATGCTAGCGTGAATGTTGCAAGCCAGTGGTTCTCAAACTTCCATAAGCCGTGGCCCCCTTCTAAATTTAACTGGCGAATACTTAATATATCGTGACACTTGGGTTGTGCAATATCACGGCAAAGCTACCTAGTGAAGGCCTCTGCTCGTGGCTCCCAAAGGGGGGGGGCGCGGGGGCCCCGTTTAAGCCTGTCCAAACCAACACGCATTATACCTTTGTCCGCAAGGTCGGGCAGTTTAAGTCGATACAATGGCGAGTCCATCTTGCCACTGATCCGGAAAGAGTTGGCAGCAATCATCTGTGCAGTAGATTTTTGATGGATGCCACCGATGTGCGCATCGATACTACTGTTGTTTATGTGCACGCTCTCGGCAGCCTGAAATAAATTAATTGGTTCACGCGGATGGTTGAGGCACTTGCCAAGCATGATGTGATAAGGCTGATGTCAGCAAGCTGAGTTTTTTTTTCGCTGAGACATTTCGGTCATTTGTCCCATAATGCACTACCGTAGTATTAAAGCTCACCGTAGCAGCATTCATTAGTCTATATTTTCGGATATTATTACCGAATCAAATTTAAAAAAAAATCAGTCTATGATCGAAAAAAATCCTAGCCAGCAAGTCAAGTTCACCCCTCGGCAGATAAACCTCAAAATGTCTTTTTTGCATGAACGAGCTATTTCGCGAATTGCATCATTGAAAACGATAAACTTGCAATAAAAACACGAGCGGTTTTCGTTTTCTTACTTTTGCTTAAGGCAAAATGCTTGATGCTAGAGGTAAAATTAAACCGATATCATCTTGAGCTAACATGCATGTAGATTTTGTGGATAAACAAAAACTTCCAAATTGTCTCTCTTCGTTCAACTAAAAATACATTCTGTTATGTACATACAACAAATTAGACGAGATGTGTGCTTGATATATACCGGCACACATTTAATCTCAACATTGCTTTATATAAATAGTGACCAGATTTGACAAGTCTGTCGATAAGAATGATAGGGGAAATTAATTTATTTGTCCCACTCATTAACAAAAAAGCATTTCCCAAATTAAAAAATTCATTATTTCCGATAAGCAAGTTTACAAAGCATTGTTATAAAATATATTAGTGGCAACTGCTCACCACGACCTTTATTATAAAAATTAAACGAACACGTCACTTGCCTTTTTGTGATAAACAGGCATGAGGATCACTTTATCCATTCTTCTGTCACCACCAACTTTATTGGCACGTCTAAGCAAAGTGTTGTAGCGAACCGACTCTTTTTCAACTGCAGAATACAGGTCCTCTAGCTGTTTATAGAGGGCAGTGAAACTTGCTTCTTTTGATGACATTTGGCCAGCCTGTGATGAAAGAGGGCATATTTTCTTGAATTGCAGTAGTTCAAATGATGGCACACGTTCATCTTCGTCGACCATACGTTGACAAACCTTATGTAAAAAGAAGTCGCCCAGCGAAATAGCATCAAGAGCGCGAGGTATCGCAACCGAACGAATTTCTTCGATAGTGCACTGCTGCAGCAACTTCCGTAGTCGATACTTGTTGTCCACATCACCCTCTTCCTCGACCTTGATACAGTATGCAATGCTGTAATAAGCTTATTGGCAACAGCCATTTTTCTGCTTTAAAATAACGAGCAAACTTCGGCAGAAAATCAACCAAGTTATATCAATTGGGTCAAACTGGAAATGACACCAACTGAGGTTCCTGCAGCTACGCTAGGGCAGGGGTGTGCAACTATGGAGTACTGCCGGGTCAAATGCACATAGATTGGCCCACTGATAACAGCTGCATGTGTCAACCTCAGGGTTAGACAAATCGCTGGCCACGCATGGAAGATTGGCAGTACCACTCAAAAACCAATAATGCTTGCTTTAAAATCTGGATCTGTCCGCGGACAATAAAACTTCAGTTCCCGGGTGACGGATTACACACCACTGCGCTAGAGGATTTAAACGGAAATAAAGCAAAAGAACGCGTATTTAAGGTCGCGATTCAATAACTTTGTTGTTGTCCTCCCAAAAGCAGTGAGGTACTAGTTATGTGTCCGTGATAAAAGCATGCAAACGCTGTGCAGATAATTAACACTGTTGATGACAACCGGAAAGAACCTTGTATTGCCAAAAATATTTACGGCCTAGCTCTTGGCAAATTATCAACAAGACGTCGAAGTTTTCTCCCACGACAAACATTTGTTTCTTCAGTGCGCGAGTTTTAGATATTTTCTCAGTAAATTACTGTTTAATGGGAGAGCAAGCGAAATCAACCTGTTTCACGAAGATTACGCAATCAAAATAATAAACTGCCTGAACGATGTGCTAAACCAGTGCTCTTCAACCTTCTTTGTTGTGGTGCACCCTTTAAACACGTTTTGACGAACTCATGCACCCTATTTACTTAAAAGGTAAACCGAGGTGAAAAGTGATATGAAAATCACTCTGCAATGAGACTGTTCCACTGCAATATTACTTAAACACACAACAAAATCGAGGAAATAGTATTTGATGGCTTTTTTGTTGTTGCATGTTAAAAATAAATCTGAAGAACCCTAACGCTAAACTAGTCACTGAAAGCAATCAAAATTGGATAGAGTGAATCCTTTCGCAGTGGTGCACCCCACGCATATTTTGGTGCATCCTAGGGTGCACCGTGCACACCGGTTGAAGAGCGCTGCGCTAAACAACCCGCTAAAAACTTACTGGAAAAACCGGCAATTATCCATTCGGCGCAAAAACAAATGTTTTTCAAAGTACGTCAAGCCTGTTACAACATTACCAGTTACATCAACGACGTAAAAATGGTAAAGTCATGGCTGGAAACAACTCACGAAGTCTGCCAAGGGAGGCTTCTCACTGCTGCTTTCGGTTTCCACCTTCCCTTCGCTTTCAGACGACGCGGAAGCTTCGGCTGCAGGTATATCGAGCTTGCGAGCAAGCACATCTGACGGCGTTTCGGTTCCGACAATGTCCTGCAACGCTTTCTGCACAGGTGCTGTTTTAGACGTTTCATCAGTTTCCATTTTCTCTTCAGAGTCTTTGGTATCAGGTTCACCAGCAGTGTCCGGATCTGTTGTTGTTTCCATTGGCTCGTCCGCTTTTTCAGCAGCCTCGGTTTCTTTAGACTGAGTAGTGTCTTTCGCATCGGCCACTTCTGGTACCTTGTGCTCACTTTCTTTTTTACCAGGTTCGTCTTTCGCTGTAGACGAGTCTTTTTCGTCAGGATCATCTCGCACGGCCTCTAAAAGTGACTGTCCCTTCAGACGCACCGATTCGGCAATTTTTTTGTCCGACGGCGACATGAGGACCCGAGGCTCGACAGTCCTGGCGGGTGACGATATGGTCACCGTCGCATTTGAAGAGGTAGTGTCTTGACCAGCGCGATGGCCCACGCCAGGAGAGCTACCCGGCACTTTGGATTTTGGCGGTCGACCACGCCCGCGTCTCTTACCGGGAGATTCGGTAAGCTTGCTGACACTGCTCGAAACTGGTTTCGGTGTGTTTTTTTGTTTTGGCGTGGCAACCAAGTCTTCGTCGCCAGATATGTCGCCTGGCACACTTTTTCGTTTGGTCAGTCGGGCGATGTCCAAGCTGTACCTGTAACGGAAAATAAATCTAGGTTTGCAATCCACCCGATTTCATCCGAAAGTGAGCCACTGATCGGCTGTTTTCTCTGTTTTTAAGTCAAAGATCGATTCATAACTTATCGACTGAAAGCAACAAAGCAACATCAACGGGATGATTTTAGATCAAAACACCAGCCTTGACGGTTTACGGATGCGGCCCGATCTCGAAGTTCGTTCTTGCAGTGTCGCAGCAACAAGCTCAGCCTCCTCCCGGTCTCGGCGCTCTTCTCGATGCTTCACCTGCTGCTCCGGTACCTTTTCTTCAACCTTTGTCGGCGCTTTTTCTTTGACAACTACAGGATTCTCTTTTTCTTTGCCGGAGGAACCAGCTTTTGCCGCCTCGTCAGTGTTGGCTGAGATTTTCTGAGGCTGTGAAAACATAATCACCAACACAACACATAAACAGAAGTGCCTAGATGGAAATGTTTCTTAATATGCACCTGCGGTCCTGTTATTTTTTCGGTCATAGACCGAAACGTTTTTGAAATGATCGAAAAAAATTCAGTCATTTCGGCCAGAATGTTTCAAAATATAGGCTAAAAACACTTCTTATGGCGAGTTTTAATACAATTGTGAGACAAATGACCGCAACGTTTCAGTGACCAAAATGTCTCAGCTGAAAAAACAGCTGCGGTCCAAAAGCTATTGTTCTAATTCACTTACGAATTTCCAACTAGACAAATACATTTACTTTAAATGCAATACAACGGCAGAAAGGGACGAAAACGTCGCCCACCCTGTCCCGTTAAGAAACGCTCCTTTTCAGACGGAGTGATTACCGCATGTCTGGTCATGAAATAGACTCAATGCAAGGCTTTTCCTTCCACGGTTGATCTAATTGGACGCTGCCCAATAAAACCCACTCTTTCCTGTTCCTTTCAAAAATCCACTAACTCAGCTGCGATGGTCCGATCAAGTGACCAGAATTTTGGTTAATTGTGCCAAACTATACTTCGCAAAAATATAGTCGCACCAAGAATGAATGCAAAAGCAGTCTGCGTGTGAGTGGTTTCAGCATACTTTTTAATTTTGTCAAATCTGGAGGCAAATGCTTCTCACTATCCCTGCGCATCTTTTTTTCACCTTGCTTTTCTACGCATCTTCCCTAAAATAATATCAAGTATGATTTTACAGGGTGATTGAAATATAGCCGGAATAACCACCAACAGGATAACACTGGTGCGATAACGTATTTATTCGATGGTAAGCCGTGGCTTATATTTTTTTCATCATTTTGTTCGGCTTACAACCAAGAGCCACTTACATTTTTTTCTTTGCCTTATCGAAATGTCTGGATCATAGGTTCTCAAAGTGCTCCGTACGGAGCCCCAGGGCTCCCCGAGAGAAACCTCGGGGTTCCGCGAACTATTCGTTTTTTTTGTTTTTATTTTTAGAAATTTGTTGTGGGGCTCCGTAAATTATGTTCAATCCCTTCATGGGCTCCATAACACCAAAAGTTTGAGAACCCCTGGTCTAGATGACGCTTAAGTTTTCCCTTGACTACGTTTTGTCGACCAAACTCTCTTTTTGCATTTTCTTTTTTTTTTCACTATCACGTGCACACTCCGTCACAGAACGATTATGATGAACAGAAGGTAGTTGTGTGCAAGCATCATTACCAGGGTTGTCAATTATACGCGAAGCCGAAACGTGCTAGTACGCGAATGTATCTCAGAAGCTAAGGAAACATGTGTTCAAGTGTGGCTTACATTCACTTTAGACCCGTTTCGTACGGCTTACAAGCAAGGGCGACTAACAATCGTATATATACGTTAGACATTCAAACAAGAAAAACCCAGATGTAACTCTCTATCTGATACTGATCAACTCCGCTGTGTTGCAATGTATATTGATAGGCGTACTGTACTTTGAAAAGCCCTGGCACGCATGTTATTCATTTGGAATAAGTGTATAATGTACGCCCATCTTAATTCAGAGGAAACAGGGCTTCTGAAAGTTTGCCACAATATCCCCACGGGATATTGAAAGTAGATGTTGGGGGTGAAGTCCAAATCCAGACTCAAGTCCTCATTCTAAGAAATTGGAGTTACTTACATCAGGTTGACTTTTCTAGCATTCATTCGTGCTGGCCACTGTACCCACACGAAGATTGGTGCTGATGAATGTGAAGCAGCCTTTGCATGGACTTGTTGTTCACTGCTCTAGTGAATATTTCTTCACCAGTTCTGTTTTACTTCCTACGATTATTTTGTTAAACTTGTTGAAAAGGGGTAAACAGATTGACGAAAATTTGACAAGGGGTATTGAGACGTTAAAAACTTTAAGGACCGCTGGCTTAGATACATTTGCACTGCTCCTAATTTCTTAAAATGCGAGGCCATGTTTTTAACAATAATACTTCAATTCAAAAGTTAAACAAGCAATACCGTAAGTCAGTAATTTAAGCGTGCGAATGAAACACCGCGACAAGCTGGGATTCATGGTTCAATAAAATCGTGTAAACCTATTTGAAACGCAATGCACCGAACTCTCGGAAGGCTTTCTACCTTACAGTGAATGTGCTCGACAGTGCATAATGCGGTGAAGTAACTTTGTTAATATTCAGATGTTGTTATTTTATTTTCTTGCCATCATCGCCTTGTTTGAATCGGTCCATCCAACGCACACTTTGAAAGAACTATATTGACGTGCAGTTAAGTCCTATATGCAGTATAGTTTGCTAAGGTAGGCAGTCTCAACAAAAGGTCTGCTAAAGTGGACATGGCCAAGGAACTCGTCGAAACTGATTTCACCTGATATGAGAAGCGGCATCAAACTTAGCCAAGTTGAAGAACACAGCATACTGCAATAATCAAAACGGCATTCCGCTGCAACATTTCAACCGCTGTCTTCTTTTTGTCTAGCTGCTGCAGGGAATCTTCAAATAAATTTTATTTACCTCTTCAAACTTTTCTTTCTCTTCCCACTCTTTCACGAGTTCTTCTAAACTATGTTCTGGGGGCAACTCATGTTTTGCTGTAAGAACTAAGTTGTAATTTGGATTAAGTTCCATGTTTGCAAGTAGATCATGTGTCACTTGTTTCATATGAATCCTCACCTAAAACACACACAAAAAGAAAGTTACTTTCCACAAGAAGAAATCAAGTGCACAAGTGCAATGTTCTCAGATCATATTATTATCTGATCAGGGTCGTTAGAAGTTGACGAGGTTATTTTATGACAACGCAGTACTACTTAGCGTTAATTATAATCCAATACAAACTTCGACCGAGCAGAAGACAGGATCACTGTATTGCAGACAGTGCAACTATTTGTAGCTTAAGTAAACGATCGGTGAGAAATAGCCATTCTGAAAAGCATTCTCTCAAGCGGTTCATATTTAATACAACCTGGAATTAAATCAAAACACTCAAACGAATGAAGTCCTTCACAAATGCATTTACATTTAAGCATACGCCACATCTTCTGCAAATATTAAAACAGTTGCATGCAACTGCTCAATACATAAAACAAAGCTTCATTATATTAACGTACTGTATGAGAAGCATTTGAATTATTTATTTTGGAAAGAGCATCTGTCAGCATGATCTGCGATGGAACTGTCGCCTTGTTTTTTCCAGATAATGGGGTTGATAGATTAACAGGATCTGGTCCAAGACGAGGACGACCAGGTCCACGCTTTTTCATGCCAACATTGGGGGTGTACCTAGCATGTCTGCAAAAAAAATAAACTGTTAACCTGAACTTAACAAAACTGGTATTTTGTTTGAAAAAGGAAAGATTTTAGTAATTCAAAGATTCTGATGCAAAAATTGATTTGCCAAGCACTGTCATTTTAGTTTGCAGCACATCACACTATCACCTGACACTGCAAGAAAGACTACTGATGCTTTTGATTATTAATAAAACACTCCTCCTGCCTGCACCACCAGCAGGAACAACATCACTACCCATGAGTATCTGATGATATAACAACATATGTTGAGTTGTCAAACACAACACCACAGCATGCAATTGGAAAATTTCCTAAAGTATTCACGTAACGCCATAGTGCACTATCAGCATGGGCAACAAAACAATCCACGAACATATCGAGTTTCACATAGCCTTTCTGCAACATGATTACAGAAGTTTTTAAGAAAGAAAAAAAAAGTAACTAACTTGGTCCCGCTTCCATTTAACTTTGGCTTATACTTTGCAGGTTTACCAGTTCCAAATCCATCATCAAAGTTATACACAGACTCATCTGCTTCATCACCGTCTTCACTGCGCTTGCGTTTAACACCATGCTGTTTAGACAGTGAGCTGAAAAGATTTTTGGGAGGCTTGCTGAAACTTTTTCCAGTTGGAATGTGACGGAAGACAACCTACAAGAAAAACGCAGGAGAGGTTACTTATAAGATGTCTTTTCTAATGTCTGCAGAATAACTGTAACTATGGTACACAACAGGGGTCTACAAATTTTTGTCCCAGGGCCGCACATGAGATTACACAACAGTTTGAGGGCGGGAGATCTTGTGAAACGTGATTGTTTCCAGATATGTTACATTCTACCAATCAATAATTTTTTTGTAAATACAGGGTGACCCAAAAAGATGCGTACCCATATTTTGTTCGATAAAAAAACCATTTTTTAACGAATGTCTTTTCTGTTGCAGGACGTGATAGGTGAAT
>JGI24159J19872_10006005_pt1 | contig 15762 bp, 10 predicted proteins | sample Ectturendosymbi4_FD_19872 | JGI IMG/M metagenome (IMG submission 19872) | reverse complement strand
AGAGAAGGGGAGTGATGTAGCAGCGCGGTGGCTGCTACATGCGACGCGCTAAGCATAACATCCCTAGTAGCACGAAAGCTACTGGGAGCTTCCTTTACCCTAGTGCGTAAGTGCGCAGGCAAGCCGCTTCTTCACTATCAAGCGAACTTGCTAAACCAGGTCAGTAATTATATGGCGGAAAGTCATGTAAAGTTTCAGTGATTTGCAACCGCTTTGCTTCAGCTTGCTCGAACGTGTGTCCGTCAGCAACGTAAGAACATCTGACGCAGAATAACAAACTATCCTCGAGAACGGTAACTTCTTGAATTTTTTACTTGCTGGATGAAATTTTGGAGAAAGGTTGGAGTTCGCTTACGATTAGCGAGGCCGAAAGGTGTACAATTGCAGCAACCCATGTAGTTCCGTGCGAATTTATCGATAGGATTAAATGACTCCAGGATACAGCGCCTTTCAAGTTTAAAATTCAAGAGTTTCGGGCAACGACATTCACTTAACACAGTAAACAATATGTGCCTTGGTACACATATATGCCACATATATATATAGCAAACAATATATGTCTTGGTGAATCACATGTCCAGCAAGTGATGAGTGTTTGGCATTTTAAGGCAGCATTACAGTTCTTGACGCTTCTAAACCTGCGGTCAAGGGCGTACGCAAGGGGTTGGGGTTAAATCCCCCCTTGAGCATGATATTTTACAAAACTTTATTACCTGCGCAAAGGAGATTAATTGTTTTCGCAAGATTTTTTGCTTGTTAATTTGTCGACTTAATGCAAATACCACGGAATAAATTTGCATGCAAGTTTCAAGGAACATTGTAAATGGTCCAAAAAGTAATATCAGATTTCGGAGGGAATCTCCGTTAACGCCTGCGTCCAGAAACCATCTCACCACTTTCTGCAGACCTTTCGTGCACTACGTATGTTTAAGATTGTGCTCCGCAACAGTTCATTCATCCGAAACAATTGCCTTTATTTTGTCCGCTAAGGCTGATCTGCGCAAGCGCTGACCCCATTGGCTACATTAGCAATTTCTGTAGGATGATAAAACTGTTGCACGAGCTCAAAAACCGCAGTTAACATAGAAGCATTCAGGAATTTGATAATGTCTCAGCAGGGAAAAAGGAAATCTAAACATTTGCTGGACTTCCAGGCCCGTAACCAGCTTGGGACACCNGGGGGGGGGCGAACAGTTTTCTAAGAGGACAAATTTTTCAAACTGTGACATAGTTTCAAAATACGTCCAACACATTTTTCCTGTTGGGGCAAAANTTTTTCTAAGGGGACTTCGCCCCCCCCATGGTTACGGGCTTGTGGACTTCTATACATCACAAAAAACAAACATTTTCTTGCGTACTTTATCCTCTTTAGCAAAAATTGATCTCGCAAACCAGGGTCTGTGCCAGTCAGTCCAGCTGCAAACCTTCAATGCTCAACTGCCAGTATTTGACGAGACTTTAGCGCAGCCTGATTTTTGTAGTTGTAAATTGCTCTGACGTAGTGATAAGTGTGTTTAACTCCCCTGTTTTGACGCGCAGCCTGATATTTTTGCAGTTGATGAACTGCTGTGTCGTAGCGTTTGAGTTTATTTTTCTCCGATAGCCTAACTTGAAGCGCTGATGTTTATATTCACTGCAACGACACATAAAATAAGGGGAATGGATGTAGAAAAACATGCATATTATGTCAACAAACTTCGCCAAAACGGTGGTTTGGAAACATGGAAATGACGTCATATTGTGATGTCACAAACAGCGCATACCAAATGCAAATGACCACCATATGTCCTTCAACCAAACCCCCCCATGAAAATTTTCTGCGTACGCCACTGCCTGCGGTAAGTTGTATACACTGATATTGTGAATATAATCTTCCTGTCGAAGTGGCTTGCAACAATATGAAAGCATTTCGCCTGCCAAGAAAAAACAAAGGCTATTTACTATGAAGTGTACTTACCGTGAAGAGACTCCGCGAAACATTCCTGTGTCGATGTAATACGGACAGACAGTGGTTGTAAAAACGCCAGTTTTCTTATAGTGCTGCAGTTCCATATTTAGAGACTCAGTAAGGCCCACTGCAGCGAACTTGCTGAAAAATAAAAGTACTTATGTGAAAATTTTTGTCTGACTGTCACTGAAATGCTCTTGAGAAAATAACTCAATATTGATGCAGACAATTTTTAGGTGGACACTGGATATATAGTTTTCGTCAAAAACACTTAAACGGTATTTCAGCTTTGGTCTTAGTTACAGTGCTAAGTTCCGTCACCTCGTATAAACTTATGAAACCCATGGAAAAAAGTTATTCTTGCTTTGGCAAAAATGTGGTAATTGAAACATCGCAAACAAGGCAGCACTCATGTTTGCACAAATGTCTACGATTTCGTATCCCTCTGATATAACGTCTTGCGATAGTAGTTTAAAAACACTCGAAGGAAAGGTTATGTCAGACATTAAAACACGTGCACCTTTGCATCACCTGTCAAAAATACCATATAAATAAAGTTTAAAACACTTGTAGATTCTATTTGAAGATCTGGTGATGCTTACCTAGTGGGCGAAATATAATCAACAAGTTTAAAACCCTCAGATTCCATTTGAATAAGAGCTGGTGATGCCTACGTGGGCGATCGTAGTGTCTGATTGTTTACTGGAAAAGGGTTCATTTTGATAGACAGTGAACCTCGTACGACCAACAAATTTCTACGTGTTTCATCAAAATTTTGCATGGTATGGGGCACATACATACCAGATGCGCACACGAAACGTTTGATTAACCATGCCTATCATACGCTAAAATTTTGTGCAGCGACGAAATGCGGATTTTTGCAACATTTGAGTTTCATCATATCCACTGGAAGCTTTTCAAACCGTAATCTTATTGTCATACAGTCAAGATGACGTTTGTATAAAATGCATTTTTATCAAATAATTATGCATAAACTGTTGTCACGTACGAAAAGCAAGAAAATTTCCTTGAAAATTCTTTTACACTGGTGCAACTAACTTTCGTATTCACGATGATTCAACTTTCAAAATCAGGACAAGGAAAGGTGCGAGCTGGTAAGGCGATTCTTAATCACGTGCTGTTCTTTGTGAAAACTACGGAATTCTGCAAAGACCGCCTCGTGCCTGCAGCCAGAGCACGAGCGAGCGGTAATGGCAACGAGAGTTAAAAAGCAGTCAAGAAAAAGCAAAAAATTAGAAAGCTAGGGCTTAAGGACAGAGGCAAGTAGCATCCACCAACCAAGGCGACCTCACAGATGAAAAACAACAAGCTGAATCTAATGCATCGCACAACGCTTCTTAGACGGTTTGAAAAGCGTCCGTACTTTTGTTGTGCAAATATTTGGCGTCGATATACATGGTCCAAAAATGCATCGCTATCATGTCATATCAAATTAACACAGGCTCGTTTTCCAGGCAAAAAGAGCTCCAAAGTTCTGTTTCCAGTTTCAATTCATCAAAGAGCAAAACATGCCATGCAGAAGAGGATCAAGATTGTGAAGGCCTATTTTGTGACGAAATCAATTGTCCAAACTAAAGCACAATTTCGGAGGGACGTTCCAGGCAGAAACGCTCCAAACAGACTCACAATAAAGCGCCTCCTGGACAAATTAAAGGAGATGGGAAGTGTACAGGATAACATTAAAGGTCGCGGTGGACGGCCACGGCCGGCCAGGACAGAAAAGCACAGGAGGGCGTCTCCAAGGAAATCTAAGACTTTCTCCGGGAGAGATCTTTCAAGGAGTTCAGTTATGGGCAGTTATCTAGTTATCTTCGTCTGTTTACGTATAAAATACAGATTTCACAACTTCAGACCGATGCAAATAAGGCTGAGAGACGTGCCTTTGGGCAAACCATCAGTCAGCGAATCAAAGACCAACCTGATTTCTTGGACTTCATTTTTTTCAGTGACGGGCCAAAATCCCATCTCAATAGTCACGTGAACAAACAGTACATGCACTTGGGATCAGGCTCAGCCTTATGAGCTTCAGTGTCGCCTATTTGGTGTAGAGAAAATGACTGTTTGGTACGCGTTGGGCCGTAATAGCATCTTGGGCCACAGTGGTTCTCTTCTCAGAGTAAAGGAATAAACTTTGGCAATTAATTTTTTGTCTTCTTGCGAAAATACAACCTTTTCGTTAGACGTCAGATAGACCAAAACAAATGACAGTTTGGGAATAACGTTTGATTTTTTTGTAACTCTAATCCTTACCCTCAACCTCAACCCTGATAATCAGTTCTCAGCATATTTGATATTTCAATGAACAGCCACCGTTTGCGAAATGCATGACCTGCTATATCACTCACTCCGCGCGTGCGCATTATGTAGTGAGTTCGGCGTTTTCGCAAGTCAGAAATTTCGCTTGACACCGGTAACTGAGCTAAAGAAGAAGAAAACGCCTGCAGCGCTGCAGGAACTGAGGGGGTAGCGAGGAGTGGACAACAATACTGTGATTTAATAGCAGCATGGAACAACACCGCATTGCTCACATGCTTCACGCGAATACCTCCGTTGTTACTTCCCTAGTGACAGGCTCATCTCCCGTCATACGGACCACCCTTGCCTGCAGATTCCAGTCCCATAACATTCGAACGGAGATCACGAGAATTACCCATGAGATGTTGGACAGCGGCATTAAAGTTTAATGTGCGTGTCATCGCTGTGATTCGGCACCAAGGAGCTTGGATCGAACACATTATAAAGTTGTAGCTGTTCTCGCAAAATGGTGGTGCATGGGAAAAAAGCTTTTACAGTACTTTTAATGTCTACGAGATAGCAAGTATTTCTTTCAATACAAAATGCAACTTTATCAAAAATGGATCCATCTTTTACGACCACCTTGTACAAAAACTCATTCAAATTGAGCGTTATCGTCGAAGCTGATCTAAAATGCCATAGCATTTTAGAAGTCGGTCTCAAAATCTAACCTTTCCGATTCCCCAAGTTCATAGCACGACTAGAATCTAAAATAAAGCTCGTTGACGCGCTTTTGACAAATAGTTGTTTATCCCCTTAAAATAATTTAAAATGCGGCATTGGGTGAAAACCATGAAGCAGTGGGCGTTTAAACAAAACCTAAGTGAAGGTAAAAACTCCGGCCCCAGGTCATGAAGCATCGGCACCATGTTGATCAGTTAGCTGAAAATTGGACCAGATAAAAATACATTAAGCAACAATGAACCTCACTTTTGTAGATTATAATACACTGTTTGCGACTCCTGTTTGTGTTTTTCTCTCACTCCATACGCGTTTAGTTGCAAGTGCTGCATGTTCAACGTCATTTGTTCTTGGCAACCCACCTAACTGACAGCGTATTACATCACAACTTGCTCCTTCAGTTGGTAAAACGTTTCCTTTAGTCAAAACAACAACACAAGATCGCTGTTTACCTGGCAGCGTAATCCACCTGCCCAGGAACACCGAACAGTCCTGCCCCACTTGCTATCGTCACCACTTGACCGGAATTTCTTTCCATCATCGCTGGTAGGAAAGCTTTCAATGTCTGAGGAAATATACTGCGTGTCTTAGAAAAGAAAAAATTGAAAAATCAGGCGTTCTCGAACGAAGAGCTGGTGTAATTAGAAACCTTTGATCTAGTTCTAAATGCCTGAAGTATAACACAGATAAATGAAAAGCATTGTCGATCGTTAAGTGCACAAGGAGCATTTATAAAAACCGACTTAGACCAAGATTTTCATGATTTTCTGCATACAAGCAGCGACCACACGTTTGTGCCTCACTTACAAAATGCTTGCCACCGACTAACAAAGCGTTGTTACTAATAGATATCGGGAATTGCTTATCAGCTGTGACGACAACCGAAAAAGTCGAAGCGTTTCCATTGAAGCTGGTATTGCGAAAAGAAAATAAATTTATGAAAAATTGAAGGAAAAACGTCATAGTTACCCAGTAGTGAGATATTGCATTAACTTCCATGGTTTTAATCATCGGTTCATCTTTACACTCAAGCAATGGTTTTCCAGTAACGATGCCTGCATTGTTGATCAAAATATCAACGTCACCGATTTCCGACTTCACCTGCAGGATGCACATTAAGCGCGGAAACAGCGTTTTAAAACTTCTTTTCAAGAATGTTATATTTTATGCCTCAACACGAACTGTTTTCAACATTCGATATTCATCATTTTTCAGCATCAGAGATGCATTGATTATTGTAAGTTTGTTTCTACATGTTGAACAAAGAAAGCCGCACTTTGATAATACATATGTTGAAATCGGACATTTTATGACATTTATTTTTATTTACAGAAACATGACCTACTTTATCTGCTATCTCATAAACCTGATGGCGATTAGTAAGATCACATTTGTAGGCCCGCCATTTTGAATCAAGATTCTCTTCTTTTAGGATTTCCTCTGTCTCTTGCAATCCCTTTGCCGATATATCCCAACCAACTACAGTAGATCCAAGTTTAGCAAACTCCAAGCTCATCTTTTGCCCTTCAAGAGATGAAAAAGATGAAAGATGATCGAAATATATAAGTCACCAACCAAACCAAGGTGATATCGTGTTAAAATTCGTGAGGTCATGGTCATACACCACCAGTTAATCACGCACGTAACCGAGGGGCAATTGTCTCTCCCAACTGCAAAAAGTTGCCCTAAAATTTAGGCTATTCAAGCCCAATGAAAGACTTACTCCGTGCTGAAGTTGGTGATGTATCTAACCGCTTGTAATTTCTATCCGCAAGTAAAAACATAAAAACATGGAACGCTTTCCGCAACAGCTAATGCTGGCGTACCAGCTTGCTGTATCCTACCATATGCCAATGTACGCTTCATTTCACGACGACTGCAAAAATTTTTCCCTGACAATTGTGGCGTGCTAGAAATTAAACTTATACTTAGTTGCAGTATCGGTGTTAGCCCGTAGCCTAATACGAAGTCACTGGACTTGCCTTTTTGCAGTTCTAAAACGCGATGCATGAATATGGCGGTGACATACGTATTATATGCCTTGAAGCTCAAAAATTTCTGGTACACCGCGGTCACTATTTCAAGTTCAGCAACAGTAGCTTCGGCCCGTCGCCAAATTTTTTTTTTAAATCAGCAAATTTCTTTCATAAGTGATTGATTTCACGTTACTCTGAATCTTATTCCAATAGAAACAGAATCAGTGATCGACAGACTGTTTATTTTCCGGCTTAAATCTGAATAAAATCGTTCAGAATGAAATCTTTAATACTCAGTTGTTGTTGTTTGCTCCCCGCTAATGGAATTTCCGGCTACCCACCTGCAGTCAATCCTTTTTTTCAGCGAAAACAAAATAAACTCAAGTAACGCAGATTTATAACAAAAGTGCCAAAAACTGTAACATATTCCACATACGTAAAATACGATTTGTTCACGCCTGTTACAACGGAGCGTTACTTAATTTTGACAAGACTGTAGCCATCTGTGTCGAGATGTTGTGAGACATTGCCCTCTGCCCGTGAAACATATGTACGCAGCTGCTAAACGCGAAAAATTATTCTATATTCACGGTTTGATCAAGGGTAAAGAGGTGATCAGTGCTTCACACCACACGATTGTCATGCCATGACAGCTACTTTAGGCAAAAAGCAATAACGGAACGGTGTCTAAATAATTGGGTACATTGATTGGTAAATGATAAGGGAACACGCAAGGAACAGGGCTACCACAAACCACAACGCAAAGTCAATTAGCAAATAAGTCTGTTTTGTTTTGAAATGTTCATCACGTCGCCCTTACCAATTCCACTCCCAGCTCCGGTGACAAGCACAATTTTGCCATGGACGTCCTTCCGAGCTGGAGGAAAGAAGAAGCGGAATATGCTCACGATCCACAGTAACATACCACGGGTTGTACCAGCAATCAGCTCCCAATACGGATTTGCCATTGCAGGTTTCAGGAAGTGTGTGCCTTGAGCAAACCTAGACCTGACTGTAGAAAAACAATGCTTTCCAACAGAATGCAAAAGTTACTTTATTAACGCCAACACTGTTCGCATCTGATTCATAGAGAAGGCCACTGTAATTATCTCAGCAGGCAAACCTTCGAATGAAGGTTAAAAACTTCGAATGAAGTAAACATAATCATGAGCTATTGGCAGACAGTTTATTATGAGCCAGCGGCAAGGTTTGTACTCTGTAAATTAGATAAAATTGAAATACGGAAGTTGCAAATGGGTGAATAGTTATCAGTTAGTTGCATTGTACCGTCGCTTATACCCACAGCCATTAACAGGTTTCCCAGCCGGGACATACTTGAACCTGCAAGGCAGCGGAAACCAATCAAGCCGCGCAAACGTCCAGTCAATTAAACGTTTCGGACCCGACCGCATAGGCGTAGCCAGGGGGGGGAAAAAGGGGCCATAACCCCCCCAAAAATTTTAGAACAGTCATTTTGTGCTTTGAGAGGCGTTTTTCAAACAAACTAATGTTAATCGCCTAAAATGAAATATTTTGTCCCCTCCCAAATTTTTGGGCTGGCTACGCCACTGCCTGACCAGTGGAAAAACGCCATTACAATAATTAATAACCTGAGTAATTTGGGTATAAACTCCGTCACATTTCCCGCAACCAGAGAACCGAAATAAAGCACGGTTTATATCAGAGCACGGTTTACATCGGCACGAAAGTTTCCGAAACTTTCGTGCCGCGAATACCCATTTGTGAATCTTTTTCACGGAACCCAATCTTATGTCGTATCAATTTTTACGTCCAACCAGGATGGAAGGATAACACAAAAAGTGATGTTTTATCGTACAAAATTGGCAATTACGAATCTCTGCGGTAATCAGTTGTAACGCACTATGTATATGCTCGACGACCTATTTTTGTGATGACCTCACGTGAAGGACCCACAATGCAGTCGCCACAGGTCGCCAGTTTGAGAAAGCCTGGTCATAACATTCCGTGTTCGCTTCCATCTGTACCAGAAACAAAACTGGTGTATTTTCCGTGTAATGATCGCGGTGACGGGTAATGGTTGGTCGCCCATTTTTGGCATGGCTTGCTGGGATGCAGCTGAGCGCAACCGCACGTTTCTCCGCGTGTTCATCCAAGGCCACCTGGAGAAGCACTTTATTTAAGAAACGTTGGTTCACCGCAGAACGTGTTTGTCGGTCCGTTGTGCGCTGTTCGTCCAATCTACTAAATCGAGTGTTTAGTTTAAATCGTTCTGTTGCTTTTTCTTTCAGCATGCTGCGTTACTAAGCTTGCTTAACGTTATAGCAAATTGAACATGAGTTCTAAATAAAGAATCTGTTGCTGCTACGGGCAACTTCGTTTTCTAAAGCCAAAAGACCTTCAAACGTCGCGGGAGGACCCAGAGGCTGCTACAGCTTTTAAGTACTGGCTCGCCACTTTCGAATCATTACTGCAAACCGTAGAGGCAGGCCAAGCCGCGATAAATCCTGATGTCGAGGTGAACAGAAAAGGACTGCTTGATAATGTTTTGTCTCCTGCGGTTTATTCTTACGTTGAAGACTAAAATTACTTTCCAAAGATTGTACCTTCCACGCGGTGAGTGCCGAACAGTACCGCGAACAACTCATCCTGGACGCATTTATCAACGGTCTAAACTCGCAGGACATCCGGCAGAGACTTTTAGAAAAAAGACGACCTCTCACTCGAAGCAGCGTATGAACCGGCTTATTCTCGAACGTGCGCAGTAAACAATCCATCTATTCGCGGCCGATAACTGCGTCTGTTGCTAATCCTCAGCAAGACAGAAAATCATTTGATCAACGAACTGCTGTACCTACGACTGAAGACGCATTGACAAAAGATGAGTCCGATTCTGCTGCCGTTCAGAAAAAGATACTTGCTCGGATTGTTGAGTGTAATGAATACGGGAAAACTGGACGCTTCACCAAGGTTTGTCTCGAGGTCTGGACGCCCGAAGAGCCCAAATATCTCGGCTGCACTTCTGCCTGATCGACATCGCTGCCGTAGTCGGAGCCCCGACTTGCTTACAATCTGCTGTTGTTGACATTGAAATGCAGGGACTGCCAGCCCGTGCTTTGCTGGACATCGGGGCATCGTCCAGTTACGAACTCTGAAGTTGCAAAAACTTGGGTTAGAATGCAAAGGTCAAAGCTCAAGCAGCGCTTTAGAGTCAAGAGTCAACAGCTTCTTCAAAGAACGTGGAGTCGTAAACTGTAATATTTCCGCCTTTTAAGGGATCGTACAGCCTTGAATTATATTAGGTCCAGATTTCTTACAGTATGCGCACTCGATCTGAAAACTGCGTATTATCAAATACCTTTAAATCCAAAAGACCCGTATACACGGCGTTTGAGGCTAACGGGGAACTTTAACCAATACCGACGTCTTCCGTTTGGTGTTGCCAACGGCGTATCGGCCTTCCAGAGAATAATCGATGGCATTTCTCAAAATAACCTACAGTGTTGTGATATCACAATGTTTCCGCTTGTTATTCTCGGTCGGTAATGTAGCAACAAGCTAGCAGTTGTGATCACTGGTTCGACCTTTTAATTAAATAAATTTGACCTCAAATTTGAAAAGTGGTTTGGTAAGGTAGGTCGCCGAAGGTTGCATTTATTTTACGCATAATATTTGGGTCGTCGCAAAAAGAGGTTGAGAAGCACTGAGGATTGGCGTAGTAAGGGGAGAAACGTGGTCTCACAGTATTTGGTTTGGTAAATGCTCAATCCATTGTGCATAGTGTTTCAACCTCATGATGTTCTCAGGTTTGACTCTGCTTTGGTAATTAATGTACTTATCAATATATCACCCCCAAAGTTAACAACCAAATTTTTATTAATTTTGCAGTATTAAGTGCATCAATATATTTCTCAGTTAACCTCAACACCCAAGGCTGAATTATTTTGCAGTTGCAAACGTAGAAAATTTATAGGTCAAAATAAAGTCAAAATTTGTAAATTGCAAAGCCAAAATTTAAATTATGGTCAAAAAATTGGTTGGACTGATCATCAGTGTTTTCACATTGATGAATATCTTTAATTTTTATTAATGATAACATAATTAAAGATAAATTTAGCAAATTTTATTTCAGAAGCGTGTGTATCAAACTGATAGCCCTTCGCATGATTTTGTTCCAAGTAGCTCTCAGTTCCAAAAAGGTTGGTGACCCCTGAAGTAAACGTTGGCCGTTGTTTTAAAAAACGCTTACATGAAGGCAAGCTGTCATTACATGAAGTCACAGGCCATTTTTGTAAAATACTGTGGTGTTTGGGCAACGCCACACAGCAGAATAGGCAATGACCGAAGAGGTAGAAGAGCTCTATGAAAATACTAGAAATGCCTACCACTCGGCAACTTATGACAAGGAAGGCCGTATGCGCTGGCAACGCTAGAACGGGTTAGAGCAGTTGTTCAACCTTTTTGTGATCGCGTGCGCCTTGGTGGTCCAACCTTATTCCAGGAATATTCATTCGACCAAACAACTTCGATCAAAAGTTTAAAATGCTGGACTTGGTGCAAAAGAGGCATGTACAAAATGGCGGTAACAATAGTTGTTACAAACCAATAGGAAAGGTACACGGAAATGAAGGGATTCAAAGCAAAAACTGAAGGCAGTTGTTTAGCGAAGAAAAAAATAGAAGGTAGGCCTACTCGCGTGGCACGTTCAAGGACTTCGTATACCACTACCAAATGTCAACAACGCAGTGTTGGTTTTCTTTCTAAACCGATTTGAACTCTAAAAGAAATTTAATTACACGCTGTGGTTCATAACTACCAAACGAGATTTGCAACAGTTCATAAATTACCTGACCAGATTGAGCTCCGCTTTAGGAAAACAAACCATGATATTTTTTTTGAATTTTTGAAGGCCTCGGGAGTTTCTAGCGGAGTGCGATATGCCACAACGCTGTGGCTTCATCATAGGCCATACGGTTGTCAGGATAACTAAAGTGGGGAACATAGCACTGCACAAGGGGCTTTCAGAAAGTGCAAACAGTCGGAAAGCAGTAGCTAAAAGGCAAGTGGCGGGCAGCAATACTGGTTAATACACTGAGAATGGCTAAGATCAGATCGAACTTGCACACAGGCCAATGTGCTGGCAGCGTTCCCTCTGACCACAGCTGAGGACAGGCGTTGGTGGAATTACTGTCGCTCCCTGGGGTCGCCAGACATAAAGTTTCTTTGCAAGGCAGCTCAAAGGGGCAGTGGACTTGCCATACACACCAGTAGTTTCAATTCCTGGTTGAAAGCAGTCATTTATATTGAATCTGTGGACTTCATTTGATGTAAATCACTAGATGACTTAAAATTAATTTCCTATTCTGCAGACAATACAATAATTTTGTCCGAACTTATGTAATTACATAAAGGGTATTGGTGTTGCTGATGTAGTTCAAAAACCGTATATTTAGGCAGTAGGCTACTGTAATACCCAACCTATTGTGAACTGCACATTCGTTGCATTTCACATCCACGCGTCTCGCCTGGATTTGGTGGATTGCTTGAGACCCTTTCAGCCCACACTCATTTCCAGCAGGAGGTAACGCTTGCAAATAGAGTCTAGCACCACGACCCTTTTGATTTAACCCTGGTTAGAGATTAGTCATCATTCACCCAACCTCTGTACGATGTATATGCCATGAATATTCTACTCAATTTTTATGCGCTCATATTATCGTCAGTTTCTTAGCTAAATCACGTTTTCTTGCCTTCGTGCGTCGGTTGCCGTGAATTTGATTTGATCTTTTTTGTATAGTACCTTTGTGATATGGACCATGTTATTCGAGTACCTTGTGATATGGACCACGAGTTTGACGCAAAATAAATATTACTATTTTTATAGATCAGGCAGACATGTCAAACAGCTGGTATTTCGTCAAACCCCTTCCTGTGCCTCAGATATAGCTCAAAGGTAAATATTTTAGACTCGTTAGAACTTCAGTTCTTTCCTGTGTTTTCAACGACATTTTTGTATTATTTGCCACGTTTCCCTTGATTCTGTTGAGGTGCTGTTCTTGTGTATTATGATTCTGTGTCTAAACGGAAATCAAGTTTCTTGTTTCATATGAGTCAGCAATCTAACAGAAATACGAGTCACACAAAACACACAATTTAAACCCCTACCATATCCCATTACTACTCCACTGCTTAAAATTGCCTTCGGCGTGTATGTTTACTTCAACCTCAGTATGTCTGTCAAGCTTTTTTCTTGCAAGCTTCTATTACAACGTAGGTTCTAAAAGAAAACACTGTTGAAGACATCTGACATGAGCTAAACAACCGACATTTCAAGGTTCCTAACAAGAAACTGAATCAGGCTGATTACGCATCGAAATTCATTCAACAGCTTTATCATACTACGCATTGAAATTCATTCAACAGCTTTATGAAAAGCTGCCTGTACCTTGCACAACGCGAGCTGTAGCAGCAGCAGTGAATTACAATACCACTCACGTACAGCCGCAGACCACTGAAGCCTGAAGCTCACTCGGTCGTGTTCTTTTTAGCAAAACAACAAAAGCCGAATGGCTCGCCTCTCCAGGCAAGCCACGCGAAAACGATCAATTGCTGCACGGTGTGCTATCCAAGGCTTCGTGAAGAAAGGTGCTCTCCACTACCAATGTTCTTTTCGCAACAAGCTGACAAACTGCTGCAAATGCGCCGATTCCTGTTTGCATTCGCTTCGGTGGCTCGCAGCTGAAGCAATCTGCCGCATGATAAGACATCGTGACAAATTTGAACAGTACTGCACCATCACGTATGCAATTCATCATGCTTCTTGCCTACAACATGCCAGTCCGGAATGTTTGCCTTATAGACATTGTTAAAAAAGTGAAAGTCAAATAGGATGTGGTGAACTTCGAGAACACCCGCCTATACATAACTGTCAGATGCAGATGTCTTGTTTCAAGTTAACCTGCAAACTGCTCGGTATTTAAAATATCAAAGATGCGACTGTAAGTAACGAGAGGTCTTTGGGTACCACCTGCACCAGTCGAAAAAAACTTATTGCCTGGACAACCAAGGCGTTGAATTCGTGAAGCGAGGGAGAGAGTTAAAATTCGCTATTGCTCGTTGAAAACTTGAAAAAATCTACGGCCTTTCAAGATATAAAAGTACAATATTGCACGTTTGCATTCAAAATATTTCCCTTCTTGAAGTAGACAAATTAAACATTTCGGATTTCTGCGGCTGGCGTGTCACAAAAATCTGCGGAAGTTCATATATTTAACGACTATCTGTCACATAGTGAAGTGAGCAGGTTAACGTATAATTGTCATTTTAATTATTCGAGAAAATGATCGCCGTCAATCCTGAGTGCCTAGACTTTTATTCAATAACATTTTCGTGGCACTTGTTGTTTCAAAAGATTTGCAACCAATCCGACATTCTGTGAAAGTTCTCGGAAGTTTACCGAAATGCAAAACATTTTGCAAGACCCTTTTCTGTTCCAAATTTGCAAGGTTTTGTAATCTCTTTGAAGGACACTGAGTGTTGCTATTCTCGGTCATGTCTTCTCTTCAGCAATGCTGCTGAATCCATATTGATGGCAGACGGGTCAACAAGTTCAGGTTGAAGGGACCAAAAAAACCAAAAGAAGCCACATTCAAAATTGAAATCCAAACCAACGTAGTGTGACGAATCTTGTAGGACAGTGGTTCGCGAAGGGTCAAAAAATGGTTCGCGGCGAGGCGATCCAGATACCTATAGGTTGTATATTTCACCATAAACACTGCTCGTCTTTGTTTGTCTGTAGTGCAGGTAATTGAGAAAAGAGTAGATTGCTGATATTGAAAACGAACTTAGCAACTTGCTGCTAAAAATCCATACAATCATTATTTTTCAATATGTTGTTCGAGACTTGGGTCGCGAGGTGTTCAGCAAATTAAGATTTGGGTCGCAAGGTGTTCAGCAAGTTGAGCGTTGGGTGGCGCTCAAAAAAGTTTGGGAACCGCTGTTGTAGGAGAAACAAGCAGAGAAACTAAATTTTTCCTCATGATTTTCTCAATTCTTATTCAGTTACAAGAGATACCAAATTACGCTAAATTTTCGAAAAACGCCACCAATAAATCCCAAATAAAGATAAAAATACAAGTTTTATTGTAAAATATTCAAAATAAACGGGAGATATGAAATGTAGATTCGCGACCCAGGTTTACCATTGGCGACGACCTTGGTACACTGGCAGAACTGTCATGGATATCCTCAACACTATTTCCACCTAAAATTAAGCAGCCAACATATTTTTTAATCAAAGAGGCAATTGTGGTTTATTTTGTGTGTGTGAAAAGTATTTATGTATAGAGTCGTCATAATAACTACGTCAAGGAACCCAGATGCAATATTAGTGCAATGTCGACAAGCTTTGTAAAGCAACGTATTAAGATTAATTATTCTCATTCAGCTGTAGCAATTAAAATATGAAGCCACTTTCCTACTCCACTCATTACAAAACAAGCAGTTTCTTCAAACGGCGCAAAATCATGATAACGCTTGAAGCCAACTTTTTGTAACATCCAATATTGTTTCATTTAAACCATTGTTTTTTACGCTGTTCCTACATGAAACCAAGTTTTGATGTTGGATGTGCTCCAGAAGATATATAAAACAAACTGATATGAAAGTCAGTTTGTTCACAGAAAAATTTAGTAAACAAATCAAAACCAAACCTGATTTTTCTTTCGAGTATGCAATCCAAAAAACATATTTTGGCAGCTAGTTAAATGCAGTGATGTGTCGGAGTCATTTTTGTCGAGTCAGAGTCAGTCCCGCCGCCACGCAGGGGCTTAGCCCCCCAACCATGCATATGAAATCCAACTT
>JGI24159J19872_10006003_pt1 | contig 15763 bp, 9 predicted proteins | sample Ectturendosymbi4_FD_19872 | JGI IMG/M metagenome (IMG submission 19872) | reverse complement strand
ATAAAAGCGTTTTCAAACACTTTTGATTTTTGCGCAAGCTGTTAACATTTTTTATCCTAGGGATGACATGCAACAACATTCAAGGCCCCGCCTTCCCCCTCCTCCGAAGCCAATTTATACAATAACTGCAAGTCAGTTTCCCTCACCGCTTTTAAGTATTTCGGTAAGTTGTCCACTACTCTAACACTGAAGAAAGATCTTTAAGAAAAAGGCTGCACTGCAAAAGGAAATGTACAAGTCATTCGCGCAGGAAAAACTTTCCCCTGGAAGCATAATTTTTTTATAGAGAAAATGAGACAGGGTAGGTGAAAGTAGCTACTGCAATTGTCACTGACAACCGTTGCTTATTTTTTTCACATGGCTAAATGACCTCCCTCTTTGGAGCACCTGGCAGTGGCATCGTTTGAGGAGTGGCAAATCCGTCAATTATATGAACTTTAGGTTAGAAATAGCACGACATATCTAAAAAAGTTTAAATATCCCCCACGAGCGCAGGAAAGAACTAGAAATATTATTTTTTCTGGTGAATTACGTGTCAGGTATAAAAACCTAACATTTTTGAAAGAATATCCTCCTACCTAGGTAAATCTGACACTAGATTGCAGATATAACTCCGAAAGTAAAGCTCTAACCGCGGTGAAAACCCTTGAAGGACCGTAAAAGACGACATATCGTCCTGGACTATTTCAGCTATGAATCGCCAGGCAAAAGAGCTAGAGAGGCGTTCAAATCCCCTACGGATTCGGGAAGCCTTCTAGTTTAGGTTTTAAAAAATGTTTTGATTTGGGTTTGGGGTTTCTTGTGGGTGTCGTCATAATGGGGCATACTTTCACGCATTTTTGGCTGAGGTTACTTGGCCCTGGGCGCCAACCCAACGAGCCATTTTGTGGCTCAAACTTTGTTTGGAAACTAGGCTATCATCCAAGACTTTAGAGCCCTTGATTGGCTTTCTATAATATCTGGATCCAAAATTATGGCTCAAAAACCAAAAATTGGGTAACACTTCAAGTCCCACAAACGCTAACCCTGTATATTTTTTCTAAAGGCCATAACTCGCCAGCAGGTTGAGCTAGAGAGCTATTCAAACCCTCTAAAAATGGGAAGTCTTGTAGTTTTCAATAAAAAAATGTTTCAGTTTTGGATGTCGGGTTGTATGTTGATCTTAACATGATGGGAGTATGTTTATGCATGTTTTGTTTACATTTGGATGACACCATCAGGCTCTGGAGGCCAACGCCAAGACCCATTTTTTGACTCGAGTTTTTATAGGAAACTAGGCTATAATGCGAGTCTTTAGAGGGTTTGATTGACTTTCTAGCGTTTTTGGTTCCAAAATTATGGCCATAAAACGCAAATTAATTAGGGAAATCCCTGCTAACCCCCTAGGGCGATCCTGAAATATTTGGAATTTTTTGGCCATAACTTTGGAACTATAAACGCTAGAACAGGGCTACTCAAATGGCGGACCGCAGTCCGAATCCGGATCTTTGGATGGCGACGGCCGGACCTCGTCAGCCTCTCAAAGGTGTATTCTATACCCTGAAGTTTTTATCCCAAAATTTTGCGCTTTTGGCCGTACTTCTAAAGCATTTACTCCTCGCCAACTGTGTGATTGTTGATTAAGCTGTTGTTCAGCAAAATTGCAGTACACACCTGACTTGGGCAAATTACGATTTTTTGGTTCAAACCAATTGTTTCGTCACAATTGTTCAACAATAGCTCGTCACTACAATGTCTATCCTGGTGAAAATAGTGGATTCAAGGCTAGAATATAGCAACGAAACCTTTTCTTTCCGAAAACAATGCAATTATAAAAATTTATTTGTGCTCAGTAATGAAAGATGCTTGAGTAAGGGAAGAGTTTTGCAGAGATTTTGGTCCTTTAGGAAATAATTTTTATTTTTTTTGCGGGAATTCGACAAGATGTGAAGAAAAGTCAAGGCATTTTCAGCTTTTTAAGGAAATAATAAAGAAAGAGAAACTGTTGGATTTCTGGCTGACATAGTGTAAAACCTCAACGAATTGATTGTAAAACTTTATGGAGAAAAACATAGTCTACTACTCTTGATCTGATCACTACTACTTGCCCTTTCCAGAAAAAGTTCATTATATATTCAAACGTGTCATTCAAAAGGAACTTAGTCATTTTCCGAGGCATTTGGGGAAAATAAAAGCAAGAAGATTCCAGATATATTCAACTTATTGAAAAGTTGATTACCAACATTGTCGAACAGTTTGGCGACTTTCTTTTCGAAAACAGTTGCTGCTCTTTCCTCAAAACCCTTTTTACTGACAGACATTACCGAATTCTCAACTGAAGCAAAAAGACACATGCACATGTGTGCACCGAAGATGAAGTGGAAATTTTTATAGGTACCGGAGCTCTGCTGGGCATCTTCGCTTATATTTGTAGGCAACGACCCCTCATTCACTGCATTCACTGATGAAGGTGACGGAGCAGAGCTCCGGCAGCTTGACACCACTGGTGTGGACGCAGCCAAAACTCAGTTGGAATTAATTTAATTTCAATAGAATGTAGCAGTGAAAGAAACATTTTTTGATGGCACACCTGAGAACTTCTTGTCAAAGGAAGGTATCTCCAAAATTTTTTCCACTCCTCGCAAGTATAGTCAATGGAAATTCTTACATTGTTTGGGTCTACTTGCTGGTGCCGGAGGGGAAAATTGTCCCCTCCTGCAAGCTACAGTATTTGTAAAAAAACTCGGCCCCCCCTTGGCTTATAGGCTACTTCAGTTTTAGTATTCTTTTGGTTTTCAGTAGTTTTTTTGCGTTTTTCGGATTATTTGTTGGTGATGATTTTAGTATAGCCACCCACATCCGGATTCACCGTCATTTCTCAGGGTTTTTCTGGGTGTTGCTAGCAACCTCCCTACAGTGGGAAGTGGACCTTTTTCAGCTACTTTCTCCCTCCTGGCCTAAACAACTAGTTACGCCACTGACTGCTGACAGTCCGCACTGTCAAAAAAGAAGCTCATAAGGAACAAGTTTCGCATCTGTATCACGAATAAAACCTTCACCATTACATTCTATTCACTGTCACTACCTTGGAACAAAAATTTAGGTAACTGCCAAGAAGCACAAAATGCCATTGCTCCGACCGGCAGAACAATAAATAACGCTGACAGCGTTTGCTAATATTTGCATCCATTTACCGGATTCTGTATATCTATATACAGTATAATTGTATTAAATTCTCATGTTACGTTTTTTGTTAGGAAAATCCAAGGCTTGTCACATTTGCTTGATTTTATAAGAGTGACCGGACCTCGAAAAATTTTGACATTTGTAACTGGACTCTTTCTTAAAATAATTGAGCAGCCCTGCCCTATAAATTCTGACAAAGCCATGGAACCCTTACAAGAAGCATATTTCAATAATCTTCGTTAAGTTTTAATCGATTTAGTCGTAGTCGAAAAGTCTGTGCATGAAACGAAACGTAGCACTCGAAGATAGACTCAATGCACAATTAACTAAACCATATAGAAAGAACAAAACATAGGGAATCAGAAAAAAGACTCAATGAAGCAAGAAGCAGTAGTCTGTCCGGCAGTTTGAGTCAGCCCGAAGCTAAAAGCAAGACGCCAACACACACGTGTAACAATGCGAGCTTATTTTCCTAAGTTGTTCCTTCAAACGCGACAATTGCTGTTTGTCTTCAACAAGAACATGAAACTGTGGAGTGATCTTTGGCAAGGCTAAAGCACGCATGTTATCCCTGCCATTCAACCTATTTTATTTTACGTTTTGATTGCAGGAAGAGATGAAAATCCCGACTCATAGAGTTAGTTGTAGCAAAAGGAACAACAGCAGCGATGCTCTCTTTCCATTTCAGAAATTGAACCATTTCAACAGGAATTCCCAAATTAGGAGTGTGGTGTAAAAAATGATTCATTTGGACTGTCGGAGTCGGACAAACAAATCCGATTCTGACTCCTAATGTTCTTGAGAATCCGACTCCGACTCCACCCATAAACCTTCGACTCCTTGCGACTCCGACACCGACTCCGCAATCCTGTTTGCTATTATCGATTTAATCTTGAGAGAAAATGTGGCGTGGTGGCCACATATAACGTTGAATTCATAGCAGCAATGGCAAAGTGAACCTTGTCGAGTGGGGAATCTCCACTGCTGTTGTGCGGAGGGTCGTCAGTTAGACTCTCTCTTAGGTTTGCTCACGGCGATGCAGCATTGTGGCTGCAACAAACACTTTCTCAATCATTGAGAACTTAGCTAAGTTGTCTGTCTACTTTTCCAAAGAGGAAGCTTAGCTTGAAAGCTTGTAAGGTTTCGGTGACGTCCACAATCGCTACAGCAGACCGTTGACAGGTTTACTTCATTCATATGACTAAAAATATCTGTCAAATAAGCTGAGTCTTAAAAAAATTATTACTCAAACTGCGCAGAGAGCGCGCTTCCTTTATCCTTTAAAGAAGTGAAACTTCCTTTGTTGTTTCCACCAACCGCTTTGACACTTGACGTGTTGAAAGTCATCCAATGTCTGGGTAGTACAGAAGAACTTCATGTTGCGCAAGGCATTTGTTGACAAAACCTTTTAGGTCTGAAGTTCTTCTGTACTACCCAGACATTGAAAGTCTTGAAAGTCATCCAATATCTGGGTAGTACAGAAGAACTTCATGTTGCGCAAGGCATTTGCTGACAAAACCTTTTAAATACGCGATTATTCAATGCTCGAGCTTTGCAGAAGTTGACGACTTACACAGAAATGAACAAAATATCTGTTGAGGGTTTTGATAGGGTCTTTGATGCCATGTCGATGTGGAAAGGTGTGCATATATTGGACACATACATGAAGCTGGTCGCACTGAGAGACATCTGTGGTTTCATACGGTTGCATGCTAAACGGAAATGATGTCATTTTTAGTTCCTGAATTACCTATTCCAGAATATTAGCCAGAATGTCAATAATTCTGGAGCTCATGGTATCATTTGACGAAGGTACGGCTTCAAGTTTTTTTTTGCAATATGTTGCAATCTAGCTCAGTCCTTTCCAGGGCACACGGTTTTATCTGCGTTTCACCAATCATATGAGCCTTCCTTTGTTTGGCATTGTGGAAAGCAACCTTATGAGATGTTTCAGCGAACTGGGCTTTTGCGTTTTGGTGAATCTGAACGTCGGCGAAGTCCCAACTTTCTCAGCTGAGCCTTTTTCTAACAAAAAGAATCAACGCTATCCTTTGTAAAATATATTGTTTTGAGGTACTCTTTTGCTTTGCTGACTTCAACTTCTATTGGCGAAAACTTTGCCACTACGAAAACTTTGCAGCCTTTCAGCGCCGATTAGTACCGAAAGTGAAACCAAAGGCAAAATATTCTTTCTAAATTCAAGATAGTCTCCACAAAGGGGACGAAGTTGAATCTATCAGCAAATTTAAAAAAATAGCAAATCGACCTCACCTAATACCATGCACCCTCAGTCCTGAAATCTGTAAGCAATGCATACGGGTGTGAAATTGAAAGGCTAAAGCAAGAGCAGAGAAAGTAAGCAAACTCAAAACTAAAATAAATAAAGCAAAACGCAAGTTGCGGCAAGTAAAAGTGGAATATATGTCGTTGCATAAGAATTGCTTTCACTGAAACTGTAAAACTATCTGACGCCAAGTACCGAGCAACACAACAGGCCCACGTTGGCGGAATTACTTCAAATATATATTGTAAACTGCAATAATGCGTGAGGTGCCGATGTTCCCAGCAGGTTGTAACGAGCGTACCGGTATGCAGTTGATAACAACATCAAATAAACTCTCCGGGGTTAACTTATGTGTCTTGAAAAGCGGATAAACGTAAGAAAGTGTATTACAACGATAAAATATTGCTGATGCACCGTTGATCTTCTTGTGGTATGAGTTGTTCTTCCATTTCATTCCAGTTGCGTGTAGCAGCATTTCATCACTCACTGCAGAGTGTACACATAGCATAGATCAACAACAAAATCGTTACAATATATTCTTATTTTATCAACGTACGCGCATCCATTTTTCAAGGTGTTGCAGTTCTTTGATCATTATAGCGTTGTAATCTTCGTAATTAAGAAGAACAATTTTCCCGTTCCTATCCATTCGGCAAATCACAATTTTCCTCTCTTCTGATAGTTTACCAAGTTTACTTAGAATGTCTCTTTGTTCCTTCGGTAATTGTGCTTGGTTCGATACGGGCACAACGCCAAATGTTTCAGGTTCGTTAATTTTGTAAAAACCATGTCCACGTATGCATTGGTTTCTTTAATCAATTATATCCCTATTAGGTCTAGAGCAGGGCTTCTCGACTCATTTTCGTCCGTGGACCACCATGCCTTTTCAGATAACTCTGTGGACCCCAGTAGATAACCAAAAAATTGTGGGTAGTCATTGTTCATATGGGTTCTTTAGACATCATGGACTTTATCGCTGGTCAGCAACGAAAGTATTACTTCAAAAGAAAATCATGTGGACCCCTTGAATAGGTCACCATGGACCCTTAGGGGTCCGAGGACCCCCACTTGAGAAGCCCTGGTCTAGAGCTTCTAGGAATTTTCACTTTTTTGGCAACACAAAGTCTACATTCTTCCTTTCTCCAAGCACTGCACGCCATTCTGTTCGTCTGACGTGCTGCTGGGTATTGAGCCATTCCGCGTTCTCTGCCGACCAACTCCAATTAGGTGTAGGGGCAAATCTTGATCCTTTGCACAATAAAGCTTTGTCGTGATCATCCAGTTCAAAGCTTTGTCGTCGTGATCATCCAGCATTCTGTGCCCGTGGTCCAAGGGGAAAAATCGATAGATCTTGAGACCTAATCTCAATAAATCGCAGTGAAAGGCTGCTCTAGTGATTACGACACACCGAGCTTCAACTAAGTCGTTTGTGAATGATTTAGTAGGAGGATGTACTAACTATAGGAGTTGCCTTCGGCGCGTTCGCGTGAGGTCGGATATCGGCTCTAGCAACGGCCCGACGGCCGTCTAATACCTTTTTATATACGTTATCTGCTGTGGCATAGTTTCTTCCAATGGCTCAATTTTCTGGCTTAATGACCCAAACCTTCCTACTTGCTAACCTTTCACAGCGAAAACCCCAAATACGCCAAAACCATACTTTCAATGAGTTGGAATGGGGCGCTACGCCGGACCCAGCAGCCACAGCATCATGTTCAAGGTTTTTGATTTTTTCAAAAGTTTCAACATTAACTGAAGTGTACAAACCGTACATTTTTCTAAACCCCTTCCATAAAAAAGTTGATAAGCAAAGGTCGAGTTCGAGTGACGGCTAGCAATTGAAATAAATACTGGTTCGGACAAATCACATGTTTACACTTTAAACAAACGAGGTGCAATACGTCTTTTTACGCCGTAAACGCAGATTCAAAACGCATGGTTGAGCGATAAGCAGATGGAGAAAAATGAGCTACAAAAACTATTAACTACAGACGGAAAATACGGGCGTGTTTTTAAAGTTGGATCGATTGTTAAGCACAAAAACAGGTTAATATAGCCNAAATCCTTGCTTGCACTTTATCAAAACAGAGCAGAGAGGACAGAACCAACAGAAAACAGGATCTGTTCACGGAAGGGACCAACCGCATGCTTCAACAACAGTAATTAACAAAGAGATTTGTGACAGCGGAGTTTCCCACTTGTCGGTCGCTTGCCAATTTCCATTCGAGTTACCCTTACTGATTAATCCCGTATGACAGGAAGTGAACCGACGATTGCGATTTAACAGCAAACCGTAAATGCACCAGCGGCAGTCGGGGTGTGCAAGAAGCGCTTTTACGTCATGCAAAATGACGCGAATATTGATGCTGCCGTCAACTTATTTTTTGAAAGCGAAAGTTGGTCGCGTCTTGACAAATACACTTTTCGCAATGAAAGGAAACGACGAAAGATCAAAATAAGTTTTCAAACTATCCGTGCTGCAAAATCAGTACAAAAGACATTTCTAGCAAACTTTGGTTTTTGTTCCAGAAGTTTGGGAACCCTCTTAAACTAATGACTCTTGCTTTTTGTATCAGATGACCAGATTTAGGGCACGTTCTAATATCCAAGAGAATGAATTTTTCATAAGAAGCAGAAGGTCCTGACAGAAACGCCGACGGATAATGCATTGGCGATGGCAATGGCTGTGACGTATTAAAATCCTTTGAAGGACCGCGCGAACACGTACATGGTTCGAGAGGACATTTTCGGCTGCAATTTCCGAACCATTATAGCTACGTCAACAATTTAGACATTGTGGGAGGTATAAGAGCAGCCCAACTTCGGAGGTATGATCTACGTATGTGTGATGTCACTGTGACGTATGGCAGTGCAAAACCAGAATTAGGGTACTTCCAATACTTGCAGTGTTTTTTCCAAAGGCTGTGCAGCGAAAACCGTGCACTGGTGAAAAAAATGTTTCTACACAAAAGAAATTCCAGTCGCATCGTATCATCTTTTTGAGGGATCCACGGGGTACAAAGTTCCAAACAATGAGATATTTTTGTGACTTCGTGTTTGAAGGTCCATTACTTCGGTTCCAGAAACATGAAAAATCTAAAAATCACAGACAAGGTTTCCACACATATCTTACAACATCCTTCCAAGTTTGAAGTAGCAAAATTAAGACGAAAAACGTTTTTGCTCATTTTATCACGTATTTGCTGGAAGAATGGCGGAAATGATAAAGCATAAAAATGACATTTTTGCAAAACGTTACATTGGTAACATACCATTCATTTGTTGTTTTTAATGGATTTCTGTTCTTTAGAAAGGTGTACTCCGAAATTCGGTATGGGAAAAGGTTGTGGCCTTAAAAAGAAAAAAATGTATTTAAAGATTTTGTGAAATTCATTTTTTCAAATAAAAAATTTTTGTAGTCGTTGAAACAACAAAATTATCTGCCCAACAAATTCCTCCTAATCTTGGACCTGGAAATATTCTGTAAAGAAATCCCAAGCAATCATTGGTAAGTTGTAAACAAGACACATTTAACGGAGCAATGTTTGTGAATTAAGAAAGTTTTAAACACCAACGGTCTTTTCTGACAAGGTTTGGTGACCTTTTGGAAAACATGCATGGTTCCAAAAAAAAATGAAGTAAGTTTTTCAGAAAAAATCTGTTATTCTCAAGCCATGGCGAACTCTGTCTATACAAAGAAATCCTTTCCCAGCAAAGAATCTTACACTAAGATCTTACACAAATTTTGTTTTGTTCTCAGGTGGATGCTTTTGTTGCAATGGCTTTCACTCTTGTTAGCATAGGTAACGTCAAGTCAATTGCAGAAGACAAATACATGCAAACTCGTCAAACCTGCCAAGGTAAATCCGTGATCTACAGACTACCATTTTTGCTCACAGTTGTCTACACTGCGCATTTGTAACCGCTTATGTGAGGTATGGCCGCTTCATATAAGTTTATAGTTTGTTACAGTTAACTGTGGGCTCGTCGCTAGCGTGACCCCAGTGGTGCTGACCCTTCATTTGTAGTTGTTTCCCCTCAACTGGAAATGGATGTTGATCCCTTTTTTTCAGTCTTTCGCTAATTGTGGCTTCCTGTTTTTGTTGACCTTCTGAAAAAACAAACTTTGGGGACACGCCTGGATAACTGCAGAGTTTCAGCCTCTGCCGCAGTTGCTTTGGTCTAAAATTGCAAATCGATGTTTCTTGCTTCGTCGGTGATTGTTCTGTTTGGCAGTGTTACGTCAAGACGTTTGACTTTGTTTAGTTTGCACATTGACATGTATCTCATACAGGTTTGGTGTTAAAATACTTCCAAAAAATGGTCATTGATACAAATTGGCAAGCAGATTAAATCATGCTGACACCGTCGAAACGACGCACCATGTGACGTTAAAAGCAAATGAAACTGATGGCGTTTTGCAGTGTATTACCTAAAAATTATTTCAGTAGTGGAATTGAGTTTCAGGACAAAGTTTTAAATAAAAACTGCATTGTGGACACGTAAGCACGAGATAAGGAGTTTTTAGATCAACGTATTAGTTTACACCCAAATCGAAGCTAAGCTTACTTGTTGTATAAAGTAAACCAGTTTTTTTTTTAAGGAAAAAATTAAGTACCCGATATGGATCTGTAGGAAGCCGATTTCTCTGATTCTAGGGACACGATTTTCTCTGATTTTAAGGCGCCGATGATAATTTTCTGTGATTCTAGGGACCCGATTTGAAATTCTAGGGACCCGATTCGGGTCCCTTAAAACGGCTTAAAAAAACCCTGAAGTAAACATTTACTTTTGACTGAAATATGAACTTTTTTGCAACAAGGTCCAGAATGCTATTCACAAAATCAACAGCCGAGTCCTTACAACACAAATGTTCTTATGTTTGTTGATAAACCTATGGTATTGGTATCTTTCGACGAAATACAGTTCTTTACTAAACAATTTGCGAAGTTTTTGCTTACTGCGCCTAGGTGTGAATTGAAATTGGTATAACCCATGTTGGGCAATCGAAGTCAAGTTTTGAAAACGTAGTGTCAGAAAAACAGCGGATCTGAGAGACGCACAAGTCACTTAGCTAACAGGCAAAAGCATTACTGCTAAAACATCATATTGTCCAACCTACTGATATGCTATTTTCCGAGCAACGGCGAATAAGAGTCGGCATTTGGGAATAGGGGCATCAGATAGTCTATAACGCTGACACACTGCTGTGTACAAGAGAGGGAGTAATCAGGTATATGGACGCAATTACTGTAAAGGGTGGCTGTCGCAAAGGAATCGATTAGGTAGTGATTGCAAAAAAACCCCTCTGGATCCGCCAGTGGGGCGAGTGTTTTTACAACTTAGACAGCCATAAAAGACCCAAAAGCGCGCTTACCAAGCTGAAAAAATGTTATGTGGCTATAAGAAATGGTAATTCATAACCTGGTGTAGCTCAGGGCAACAATGGCTGGAGAACGTTCAAGTCACGCCAAAGGATTTATCTAATGATTCTCTTCTAGCGTAGCATCTTATTTTTCCCAGCCATCACCGAGTGGCGCAACACGTCGCTTTCGTGGATTGGGGGTTCATGAAAACATTTAACGGAAGAACCATCATGACGTTTAGCATTCCACAACACAATAGGTGACGCTTTGCACTTTTTGATCCCTTGTTTTGCCCACTTTTGAATAAAATGTTCTCACCGCCTTGACTAACCCTAAGCGCCACCTGCGTATAATCTCACTTGGGCAATCTGCTGTTTGTGGCAGCCGTACAACGGCTGCTCTTCCATTGATCACGGTGGGCAGATGGACGTTATTCTGCACTTCATCTCCAGATGGCAGCGATTTGTTTGTCGATGATGGGCAGATGTTTTCGTCACCTCAACGTGACGCAACTGCGTCAGTAATGCAATAAGTTATCAGGGAGCAGTAGTGCATGAACAAGTCTTGCAAACGATTACAGACATGTAGACCCCTTTTGTTCCTAGACCAGGAGTTTCCAACCTTTCTCTGACCATGTACCCTCTCAGCATTTCAACAGATGAGCATGTACCCCTAAAAATTCTTATGAGGAAAAGGCTGGGTATAAATAAATGGATATAAATAATAAACAAATTTTCTCATTATTGCTAACTTTAAATGTACCCCTTCAGGTAGACAAATGTACCCTTAGGGGTACATGTACCCCTGGTTGGGAACCCCTGTCCTAGACCCTTTGTTGTGCATCATCAATGTAACCATCCAACACTGTTCTCGCTGATTTCCACTAGTGCCAGTTTCGTAAGCTGCCACGACCGGCGCACAATGTTGATACCAAAGCAGTGACGTTTTTTAGACACTATTACTTTGTTTACATTGCACTTTAGAGTTGCGTTTTTTTCGATTGTCGTCACGGCGTAAACTGTGGCTAACATTGGCCCACAACCTTGCATCCACCTGCACATCGGTCGCAGTCCATTCTGGCTTTCGAGTTGTGGACCCACTCGCAAGCAGGGTTGAAGGATGATTCAGTAAGGAAGAAACTGCAATTGAAGAAAAACAACAATGTAATGCGCCATGTAAACACAGTATATCACCGCGCCCACAAGCTGAGACAATTGCAATTATTACCTATCAAACCGCGCACACAAAGGGAAAACTAGAAAGTCAATGTATAGGACAGGGGCGGCCAAAGAGTCACAGACCAAGACCCATATTTCTTACTGTGTAACCGCAAAGGACCACATCATACACATGGACACACATGAACACCACCTCATCTCTTCCTCAGTCATGCATGTAACTTTGCTCAGGTAGATTTATTGTAAATATCACACACCAACATGAGAATGACAGAACTTTACAAACCATTTGTTGTTATGCATGTTATTCAGTGGGACTTTTGGTAATTGCGTAAGAGCCGCATGCGGCCCGCGAGCCGCGGGTTGGCCATGCTTGTTATAGGACCTCTCATCTCCACTGCGGTAACACAGCCCGCACACAGGGTTTTTTTAAGGCGTTTTAGGGACCCGATACGGGTCGATTCGAATTGAAAATCGGGTCCCTAGAATCAGAGAAAATCGGGTCCCTAGAATCAGAGAAATCGGGTCCCTACAGGTCCATAGCAGGTACCTAACATTTTCCTTAAAAAAAACCTGCCCGCACAGCATTATTCTAGTCGCCGATAAGGTCTTCCACTTTCTCGTTACCTGGCGCTACACCAGCACAAACAAGGTTGAAAGTTTAAACCGACTGCAAATCTTTTTGATTTCTGGCATTTGAGCATGAATTTTTTTTTGCTCAGACAAAAAGGGAAACAGAGTCCATGTAAAGTGGCAGTGGGCTTATGGTATCATCGCCGGCCTGCTGCCTTTTGTTGGATTTGGCAGCTACGGGTTCGAGACAGACGACCATTTCATGCGGACCGGATGTATGTTGAGATTTCATGAAAAAGTCAACATGTAAGTTTTGTTGCTCAGACGGCTATTCATAAAACTTTTTTCATAAACTCAGAATTCTAAGCCTTTCTCAAAGGCCATTGGTGCTATTGGTACAAAAGGATATTCGTAGGCATGCAGACCGTTGTTTATTTCGATAAAACATACCGCACGATTTCCATTAAAACCATGCGTTTAGACTTTTGTTTTGCTGGTATGTCAATGTGCTCATGGAGTATAAAAACAAAAGAACATTTAAAACTTACGAGCAAATTCAACGTATACCGCAATTTACTAACAAATGCTTTACTACAGCAAAACACGATGCTTCGATTTTATCAAGCAAAAGACATGCACATTCATTTAGGGTTTGCGAAATTGGCAAACGTTTTCCAACATTTTGAACCATGATGCCCACTTACCTTTCCTGACTTCGTTTACGGAACATTTGGAAACATCAAGTTTTCACGATTGCTTATTAAGCATGGCACCAAGCCTTAAGCTTATCGGGTTTTAATCATGTTTGTCATTCGTAGCTGTTGTTTTTTTCAGAAAATATGCGATCTATATTGCTGGTATCACGTGGATCTGGTTTGTGTATCCTTTGTTCGTGATTATCAAGAGCTACAGCAGACCTTCAACAACTAAGAGTTCACCAAATCCAGTAAGTACAAGCACAGAACATTTTGTGCCTTTAAGCAACAAAAATATAGAAGACATCTCAAGCTCACGTGGAACAATTGGCGAATGAAGGAATTAAGAAAACCTCAACCATCAGTTTTTAACCCCCATCGTTTGCATCAGTGGCTGATCCAGACCAGACTTTTTGGGGGGAAGGGGAAGTCCAAAAGGGAGGCACCAAAAAGTCTTCACGTCTCCACTTGTTTAAATACTCCGGGTTCTCTGTTACAATCGTTGGATATCACACAAGTGGTTACCTTTTTAGTAGGCCAAGGAAGTGGCTTTTCGTTGGTCGAACTATGCGATGTTGCCGTGAATCACCACAGTTTAAAATCGCCCCATATCATTAATTCACAAGACGTTTGAAGCGGGTTCGAAAAGGTGACCCCCATTTTTCAAAAGCTACACATAACTGAGAACACTATTGGTTTCCCATCAAACAATCTTTTAAATCTACAATAAGTGGTTCACAACCTTTTTGTAATCGCGGATCGGTCAACGCTTAAGAATTTTACCTCGGCTCGGGAGTACCCTGTGGTGGTTGTTATTATTCAACAGTTGAAATGAACTTACCAGTTTGAACCATCACATAAGGCTGCTGCAGTACAGTAGAGTGTACAGCTCCGCTCCATCTCCAAAACTCTCAATTTATGCTTCAACGCTCTCACTCTCTGTACGCAACAGTGCTTCCATGGAAAGAATCGACCAATTACGTAAGTAGAAAGCGAGTGGTATCATCATCAGAATACAGTTTGTAAATTCGCCGCCCGGTAGCATATTTACAAAATGCAACCTTGTTCGCGCAGTAAGAGGTATTTAAACCTAACCCTAACCATACCCCTAACGCTAACCCCTGAACGTAACCCCTAAACCTAAAGTTTGGAAAGAAAAAGTGGTTCCATGAATTGAAACGTGCAACCACTACTACTGTAGCAGACACAAAATAATGGTCTGTACATGTTAAATGTTGATACGATCAAAAGAAACAAAGTCCAAGCATCAAGCAACAAAGACAAGAACTACCAGCTCCTAGAGAAAAGGCTGTAATTAGTCAAGCATAAAAAAACGTGACACGCAAGCATTAATTTAAAAAAGCTTACCAGAAAAGACAAGTAACAAACAAATGACGTTTTGGGGAAAAACCTGTAAACAACAAACAAATGACGTTTTGGGGAAAAACCTGTAAACAACAAACAAATGACGTTTTGGGGAAAACCCGGTAAACAACAAACAAATGACGTTTCGGGAGAAACCAACTGACCAACAAACAAATGACATCATGGAAAGATACTGGTGGACAACCAATAAAAGATTAATTAGGGGTATTTCCAGGAGAATTGAGTATAAAAAGCCCGATTTTGGCAACGAAAAGTTAGTTCGCTCTTCGACTCTGAACTGAGAACTCCTTCTCTGGTCTACGCCATATTTTGGTTTAGCCTTTGAAGAAAAATTGAAGCTCTGCCTCCAACCTTGCTAAAGCTCGAACGGTTTGGTTGTGAGTGCTGTTGGCCCCCTGGGACGTACTCTAGGCTTGCCTTCAGCTTGAGTCTTCAGACTAAAAACAATGTCAATGACTTGTTTTTGGTCAGCACTAGTGACTTTGTCCGGGTGAAGTTCTGACGCTCAGAACTATAAATTTGGCATTGTCCAAATTGACTTCTGCCACACAAATTGACTTTGTCAAAGACAATCGTTATTGTCTAGGGTGACAAATTGGCATTGTCCGAGGGAATCTCTGCTACCCTGTGTAACAAAATTGGCGTCTTCTGAAATAATGTTTGTTACATAATCGGGAGTACGCATTAAATTTGGCCCGTCCAAATTTAATTATAAATTGGACAAGCATTTCGACTAACACTGGATAGTGTTTTGATTTAAGAACTTGCTATCGTCACAAAACCAAATACGTGACAACACTTGCGGAAATAAAAACCAAAGCTCCTTCTTTGGCTCTGAGAAATCCTTATCACGACTAACAGTGTACAAAACATGTTCATCAAACATGGCTCTTCCTTTTCGAATGTTAGAACTTTAACAAATAGGTTCTGAGTTGAGCGTTAAACAAAATATAAACTTGAGGACTGTAATAACGGTTACTTGCTGAATTACTTGTGTCTGTGATTCTGACTTGACAGAGAGTTCGATCTACTTCATGTTTTGCATGAAACGGCGAGTTTTTACGTGTTAATTGTGCATATCTTCTATGAAATAAAAATAACATAACTGCCTATTTT
>JGI24159J19872_10006002_pt1 | contig 15763 bp, 7 predicted proteins | sample Ectturendosymbi4_FD_19872 | JGI IMG/M metagenome (IMG submission 19872) | reverse complement strand
CTGTCGTTGTTGCTCATTGATTTGGCTTTTGTTGTCGAAATTTGTATGGGTTTAACGCAGTCTTGCTATGTAACGGAAGGTTTTGGGATGGTTGTACTTCCGCTACTTCAGCTTCTTTATGGCCCGTGACCAGTCGCGACCATCCGTAGACCCACCGCGTGGCTGTGTCAATGAATTCTTGCAAGCACGTTAGCCTACAGCCTACACCACTTACGCATCCTATGTAACCTACTGGACTGTTATTTTCTTTATTACGTCACTGTACACTTGGTAGTTTGTTTTCGTTAGTTGTTCCTACTGTGACCTTTTCCTTTCCAATGTAAAGTGGGCAGCTGGGGTTGCAAATTTTTAATTATATTTTCTTATTTGGTAACTTTACTGTTTGTGGGTTTTATTTTGTTTTATTCTGTTTATACTTCATGCACTTCGCAGAGCTGATGATACCTACATCGTAGGCGAAATATACACTCTGTAAGATCTTAAAGTGTCTGATTCTTTGCTGAGAAAGGATTTCTTTCCATAGACATAGTTCTGAAGGTGTCGAGATTTTTCATATAAAAAACCTAGTCGCTTTCAGTCTATCGCATAAAAACTTGGGACCCCAACCCAAAGATAGCAGAAAGCTTCCAAATGCAACCTTCAAATTCTCTTACTTGAAACGGGTCATAGTCCCATGTGTGGCACAACCCATGTGCCCTAGAACAGCGTGCAACTACGCTTGACCTGCGGGCCATTTTACAAAAATGTGAAAACTTGCGGGCCACTTCTAACAAAATGATGAGAAAACAACAGATTCACAAGATTTAAGATTGAAAAGAGAAGATAAGTGATTGCGTCATTGAAATTATCACACAATAACAGTTTATTACAAATATCTATTGGTGAGATGCGTACAATCGACTCTTCTCTGACACTATCGTTCGTATATCAAACTCAACATGTTATGTGTTAGTTGCAGCAAGTCTGACACCATTCTCCAGTGTTTCGTGTGCAATTCGATTTCTGTTTTTAGATTTGACTTGCTTCATGGCAGAAACTGTGCTCCATACATTGAGTCAGTGGCGTAGCAATGGGGCCCAGGGCCCCGGGCGGCACCTTCAGGGGGGCGGCAATTTTTTGATGAAAAACTAGTTTTTGAAAGTGGTTAAAAATTAGTTTTTGGAAGTTCAAAAGTTCCAATTCTTGTTCATTATTTTTAAGCAAAATTTGAAAGGTTCTAACTTATTTCATTTTTGTGTTTAGAAGCCCTCAACTGGCAGACTAGCTAAAAAAAATAGGAAACGTGGCTGTGGAGTGAGCAAACTGATTAAACGTTAACCTAAAAACCTGGGACAAATCCAGTGTGCTAAAGTACCCCAGTGTTTGTCTTGAAATCAGGGCTTTTTTAACATACTTATGTTGGGGGGCAATTCTCGCCCAGTCCCTACACTTTCCTCTACAGTCAAAACCATTTCCCTTCCCCAGTCAAAAGTCCTTTAAGCAAAGGACAGAGATGACATTCGACCGCAGACTACGAAACATTACTAGCCTGATAGTTCGAAGTTTATATTGCTCATACACTCAAAATCTGATAAACAAACCCGCATGAACTCACGGTAAAGAGTCAAAGCTACCTTAATCCTTTTTCTTCTATCGTTCGATCCTTAGCAACACCCCCAACGGCACATCATTACATCACCTGACATTTAGGCAATGGCTACAAACGTTTTTTGGTACGTCTCGTGCTAATTTTAAATGTTCACTGGGATATTTTCAGTAAGTTCCACAAGCTGTAGCCTAGTCATTACGTGGGCTTATCAACACTAAATTTTGGCGGTTGAAGTAAGGTTGCCAGACGTCCTAAAGCGCCAAGGACTCTCCTTGAATTTTCTGTTGAAACTGGTTATGTCCTTGATCATTGAAAAACTTTTTGTTGTCCTTGAGCATTTTCTGGTGTACTTGAAAGTTCTTGAACAGTTGTGAAAATTTTCAGTATTGAACTATTGATTACATTGAACATTCAACAATCAAGATTAAACAATGTAATTGAAGAAATTAACGTGGAGATTTTTTCCAACAGTGGTCTAGTAAAAAGTACCCATTGTTATTCAGCAATGTTTGTTTGAAAAAATGTGCTCCACCACTACTGTATATCTAAAAAGTATTCACAGTAGGCATGAAGTAAAATTTGAATAATCCCAGAACGACAAAACGTCCTTTAAAACATTCCAAGTGATCTGGCAATCCCAAGTTGAAGTAAAGAACTCTACAAAAGTAACATTGCTCAGTTTCAATAGAAATGATGTTGTTCTGCACAGCGTAGTGCCAATGGTGTCGGAAGACTACGTTCTTGAAGCGAGATAGCGCAGTTGGTGTGTTTACATGGGAAATTTAGAGCTCAGATTGTAGGCTTGAACTGCAAGTAGGCCTAGTAGAGTGAATCAGAACCAACCGATAGGCAACGTAGGTTTCGTGGAGAGCTTGACTTTCAGTTCAACGGTACACTTAACATTTGCAGTCATAGAAAAAATCATTTCAAGAAGAAAAGCTTGCAAAAGTTGTTGCACTCATTTTGATGAATTTAGAGGATGAACCTTAGTCTGAAAACCTAACGCAAGAGCAAACGATATGCTTGGGTATGATTGTGGTTAAGGCTTTTATTAACACAGTTGCACAACTTCGCAGTGCTGTACTGAATTGAGTTCTTCAAAGCGATTTCCATCGAATTTAAGACGTTACAATCACTGCTAATCATTAAAAAGGCAGATTTCCTACTTGGCAGGGTATGGCAACATTAATAGTTTTCGAAATAGACGTCTATTCTTAACCAACGAAGGCAAGGAATAACGCTTCTCAACCAGAGCCGGTTACAAGCCTATTTGATTTATTTTATCAAAATGGGTTCCGCACCTAAGAGGGCCCAGCGCAGGGGCGCAACCAGCTCTTATTTTTCGGGGGAGCAATTTTCATGAAATTTCATTCGATGACGTCATCGTGCTTATTCAACTGTTGTACAATTTTTCGCAAACGGTCACAGATAAAGTTCTCTTCGCAACATTTCCGAAAATGAGAAGTTTTTACTTTTAATGAAGATGCAGACCGAACGATCTGGACAGAGTAAAAATTAGTAGCCTAATACGAACAACTGGTTCCGTACTCAACTAGTGCAGTCATGGTTTTAGTGCGGCAGTGTCCAGACATGGAGTAATCGTAATCGTCAATCGTAATCGATTACAGTTTTTTGAGTAATCGGAATCGATTGAATTGACCAAAAATGAAATGTAATCGTAATCGATTACATTCCCAATAATCGACGATTACTTTCGCGATTAAACTTGGATATCTTCACCCTACATCATTGTGCACTGAACCGCGGTTGTGGTGATTGGGTTTCCTCCTTTATCATCGTTTTTTTATGGTTATGTTTCAGAGGAGGCTATTTTCCCATCTGTATGCGTTAATCCAGATAGTCCAGTGGCAAGCACAGCACAGCGTTTGCAGCGAATTCTCGCTTTGTTGCAGCTACCCTTCCTGTTGGCCACCAGATGTAACGTAGCGCGTCTAATGAGGCGTAACAACAAAAGAGCTTTACTAAAACGGGTTGACACTTCGGCAACAGAATAGCGGGACATTACGAGGAGAGGTGTTGGTTTTGTTTATATATATTCAGAATGAACTTATTAATGTAAGTGCTGGAACAGGCTATGTATATAATTGGTATAGTAATTTATATGCAGTAAATTGATTTTTTTGAGGAATAAAGTAGTTTAATCCAAGTTGATAGTACTTTTCCACAACACAGATAACTAGCCTGTCATCCGTGATCCACCAGATACTGCTAAAAAAAATAAACGAAACCAGTGGGGTTTTGTTAACTATTGACGTTTGGTCCAGTAGACAGATGCGTAGCTACTAGCTATATTGGCGTCACTGTTCATTTCATTTCAAATTAAAAGCTGCACAGAGCTATGTTGGCTTGCAGACGATCATAACCCGCAGTTAGAAAAAATAGTCAGCAATTTTGAAATTATTAACAAACGAATTTTCAGCGTTGCTGGGCGAACGTTCAGGCCTGATAGATATCGTTTGACTGTTAAAGATTTGAAGCCTTGATGTTTATCAACTGCAACGAAGATTTTAAACATTGATCGTTTTTGTTTAATTAATATTTAAAGTGTTTGTTGCAGTTGAGCAAGTGAAGAGAGGGATGAGAGGCGATATCACTCCCCTGGCCAGCTAAATGTAAAAAACAGGCCTCCACTTAACTTATATTTCGGTTTTAGTATTATTTTGGTTTTCAGCAGGTTGTCGTCTTTTTGCGTTTTTCGAAGATTTTCCGTTGATTTGGGGTTTTAGTATAGCCATCCACATCCGGATTTTTACACCATTATTTTTCAAGTTTTTTTTCTGAATGGTGACTTGTCACCTATAGAGGCCAGTTGGCCTCTTTCAGCTAAGTTCCTCCTCCAGCTCAAACCTCTAGTTATGCCACTGGTTTGTTGACTGCAAGAACATCTCATTAAACAATTGTTGTAAATTTTTTCCGGTGCTTGATCCTTACAAATTAGTTATTTTGTTTCTTGCATTCATCAATATCGTACGTTGTCTGAAAATATGCTTACATCAAACCACGCAAATGGGGCTTGTTTTCGTTCTAAAGATATTTCAAGACAAATGTAATCGCGATTGTAATCGTGATTACTTTCAAGGTAATCGTAATCGATTACATTGTAATTTTGTTTGTTCGTAATCGTAATCGAACAGGTGGCAAGTAATCGTAATCGTAATCGATTACGTTCGTACTGTAATCGCCCATTGTCTGAGTGTGGCACTAGTAAACCTGCCTAACTTTTCGTCTTGTTTTAGCAAATTCATCAAACCTATTATCTAGAATGATTTTTGACACTTCACTTGAATATATTTGCTGTGAGATAATTTCTGCAGACTATATTGCGAATGGTGAAGTTGTCAGATACAAGAGACTGGCATGAATGTTACGATATATATAATTACTGATGCTATTGTTTCAATCGTAAATACTGTACGCGAGACTTCGTCTGCCAACTGAAACACTCTTGAAAGGAATGCAAGCAGCAATGCAACTTGAACTTCATTACGAATGATTGGGCCAGGCTCGCCACCAGATGTGGGAGGGCCTCGCCACTTTTGCCAGGACTACCTAACAGCACCTAATAATTTTGAGGCCCTTTTGAAATTCAAATTTCCCTTGCAACGTTAGAGCTTGACTGTGAAACCCCAGCAAAGGTTAAGCACTGGACATAAAATGAAAAATTATTAAGTACTGGCTCACAGTAACCCCAGGCAAACGTAAAGCTAACACAATGTGAACACAGTAGGCTATGTTGTTTCTGTCACCAGGCATAGTCTTCTGGCTACAAACTCCACTGGTGTAATAATAATACAGTATTTATTGTTGACGTTTCGAGAGTCTATGCAAACTCTCTTCCTCAGAAGATTGACAAGAAACAAAATCAAAGCGTAAACACACACTACATATCTGAAATCAGAAATCACACTTTACTAAACCTCTCTTACCAAGCCGTGGTACTGGTACCAACCGCAGGAAGACATTGCAACGTGAAACAGTCCTCACGCTAAATTTAGTTAAAAAATATCAGGTTTCAAACTGGAAATGCAACCAACAACGTTTTTGTAAGAAATGTACCACGTTAATAATGGTGATCCGTTTTGCCCCTAACAAAAATAATCAAAAGGTCGTAGAAGAACAAGCGGTTTGACGTAGTCGCAAACTTTTTTGATAACAACCAACATGTCAAGATTTCTCTTATCACTTGGAAAGTTACATCAGTTTACACGGTTCAACAGTACCCTAATGTCATAAAGTTTCATGGAGTCAAATTGAAGCCTGTCTTAGAAAAAAGTGGTATACGAGCAAAAGGACAAGAAATGCCTTAGAAATGCCAACATTTTAAACTACATCTCCCAAGTTTTGACAATTCTAGCATATCTGTGATTAAATACCAATCATTTACGGAATTTTCGATCAGATGGCCTGTCTTAAGATAAATCCTGTAAGGAGGTAATTAACCAGCAGGAAAAAGAAAAATTCAAATAACACTTTTAAAAATGAATAGAATATACAATTTCATCTTTATTCTTTGAACGTTTTTCGGGGATGGGGCAAATGCCCCAAATGTCCCCCCCCCCCGATTGTGCGCCTGGCCCAGCGTAAGTGCCGACAGAGTTAAAGTTCGAAAGCCTTTTATATATTTAAGAGAAATATTGTAAGCCACTACTGAAACCATAAATGAGCAATGAAACATTTTTACATCATTGATATAATATTATAAATGTATTATTATATCCTGCTATATGCAGCATATACACTTTTTTTAGCAGCATGTACCCTTTTTGTTAGACGGGGATAGGCTACTACACGTAATATTAGCACACATAAATGTTAACCTCTGTAAAGTAGGTATGCCGCCATCACTGCTCTTAACATTTTTGATCCCCTGGAATGAGTAAACCAGGCATTCTCAATTTTTTTAAGCATGTGGCCCGCTTAATTAACAAACACAGGGCCCGCCGTTCACCGACTGTACAACTTCTCCATTGCGATAACTACTGCACATGCACGGAGCAGAAATATAAACAACTTTTAATAGCACAACGTTCGTTACAATCAATGCAAAGGCCGTGCCTGTTTGTTGCTAGAAATCAGAGCCGCAATGAGGGGGGACGACCGGGCAATCGCTCCCTTTAAAATTTTCAAAAACATATTTAGTTGTGAGATACAACATTAACTTGCAATCATTTTGCTCCCCCAGAAAATTTAATCACCTAGTTGCGGCTCTATTAGAAAGTATAATTATTCAAGGCTCAATACATGTTGATGCACAGATCATGTCATATTTTCAGGGAATTTCACATTAAGCCTGCTTCCAGATTTCGTTTTCATGGCAACAAGGGCCACCTGTCTGCCTCAAAATTTCTTCAGTAACTACATATTGTGCACAACGTGGTAGGTTACATTGAAATTTCAACGTTGCCATAATCTCTGACGAATGATGACAAAAAAGAGCGTATTATGTCATTTGCAGCTCATGAGCTACCAACATTTACGTTAAAGAGTTCAACTTGCAAAGCATACTCAATTTCAGTAATAACCGACCGTGAACAGTAAAAAGTTCCTCCATGCTCCACAGGCTGAGAAGCCCTGGAGTAAACGATTAAAGCTAAGTGGTGCGGCTTACCGGAGACTAAAAGCCAATGTTACGGCAAGATTATGATTGTGTGATGCTTCATTGACTACGTCACTCGCCCGCAGTGGCGAGCATTCCAAGTCTCAAGTCACGTAATTACGGCGCGCCTGCGGCTCCTGCATGTTTCAAAGTTGTGGAATTGCTAGCGGGGCATCAGTTGCAGTAATCGTGGTGTTGTGTGTCTGGTGGTGCAAACGTTGATTGTTGCGGCCAGCTTGGCGGTGGTGAAATCGGTTTTCAACCGATTCATCGAGCTTATTTGATAGTTAACATTCTAGGCATTTGCTGTTTTGGGCGCGAGTGCGCATTGGCTCGAGTGAGCTTATTTGACAGTGAATACTGGTATGAGCGCGAGTGCGAGTGCGCGGTAGTTCGTTGAGTTGATTTCCTTTGTCATTAAATCGCGTTAAAACCTTTTTTTGCCTACTGTGTTACCTGCTGTAACAGCCAACAGGGAAAAAATGTGTCAAAATACGCCGGGTCAATGTATGCCTAATAAGAAACCAGAAACTACAGGAAGAGCGATGATGAGGAACGTGGCTACAAGCAGAAAGCAGGAGATAAGTCGACAATAAAATACAAGACCCACTGAAGTGTTTGATTACCCATTATATCTTTTATGAGCACGACACAGGATATTTCTTCAAATTCTTGGAAGTAAATTGGAGGTGTGGAAAGGGTGGCGCTTTTCTGTCGGCCCCGGGCAGCAGTGGCGTGTCTATCAAAATTGGCGTCCATGGCAAAACTTAAATGTGCGCCCTTTTTAATAATTTATGTATTAGATATAGGCACAATTTTTTCGAAAAACTATGAAGCAGGTGAATATTTTGGAATAGAATATGTGTACATTTTTGCTCAACGTTTCAGAACATAATTATATATTGTCCATAATGACCATAACATACTTTTATAGTCATTTACCTTTGTTATAAAGATTATAAACACATCCAAATTAAAACGATACATAAACAAACACAAAAAAAACAGAACAATTCATTTCCTTTTATCGTACTTTTCAACAATATGTCGTTGTCATATCCCCGTCCCCCTTGCGAACCTTTCACGCCCCCAGTTTAACAACCCAGGGTTTAGTCTATTTATCGGACACTAGTGGCCATCGAAGAAATTTCGTAGTCGGAGTGCTCCGCAGCAGTTTAAAGTACGTTGTAAATCTGTGTGAGCTTAAGAGCTATTTGCGTGGCAGTCAGATTCTCAAAGGCACTGACTTAAACTCGTCACAACCACATTCTGACCAACATCCTCTTGCCTGAAACGCATCACCACGAACTGACTAGCAAAGCCTTGCTTATAGGAGGAGTCGAGGACGAGGTATTGCAAGGGAGCGTTCTTGTTCTGTCGCAATGTCTGACCGTTGTGTTGTGTCACAATACCAGTTTTCTCACAATGCTTGGTGCTAACGCAACACACCCAAATTATTGCATTATAATGGCGCTGTATTGATGCAGCTGTGCAGTTAATCGTTGTATGGGGCGCACAACAGAGGTTGAAAAAACTGCAAGTCTTAAATTTTGATTTTTGCCAAGCACCTTTTGCGCCCCCATCAAAGTGGCGCCCATGGCACGAGCCATGCCTGCCATAGCCTAGATACGCCACTGCCGGGCGGCACTCAGCCTCGCTACGCCACTGCATCGAGTCCATTTTTTCTGCGAAATCTTTCGGTTTGGGAAGCCTATCTTTGCAGAATAATTTCCATAATCTCTTTACAGTCTGTTCTAACGCCGTTAATGTTGTACATGTTTATTAAAAAGATGTTATGCTTATTCTAACTAAAATTATCTACTACAACATACACACAAGAAACAATTAATAGGCCTACTGAGAAATCTCGCGGGCTTTTAAAATTCTATCCGCGGGCCACATGTAGCCTGCGGGCCTATAGTTGGACCACACTGTCCTAGAAAACGGCAATTTCCGAATACACGAGTATGTATTCTGAGAATTTTTTGTAGATCAACGTTTTTCTATAAGGCATTCATTGACTCTCTGCTATCACTGTCGGTTTGGTTATAGTAAAATTTATATTTTAGGAAGGTTGTGCGGAAGTTTGTCTACTTTCTTCGGGTCACAGTTCGTACGCTTGTGGAAATTGTATCCCGTAAGCATGTGGGTTTATTGATACTGATCCAGCTAGCAAACCTTGTTTGTTTCGTACAGACAGGCGATATTTTGAGGTTGTTCAAACAAATAAGATAAAGCCTGCTGTTATCTCTATGGTGATGCCACTTTGCACTAGTTCCAGTATCAGTTTATTCGGGAACAACCATAAAAAACATCAAATCATGCCACATAGAAAACAAACCACACTAGAACAGCATTTATTTTGTCCCCAGGACATCTGAAATAACCATACGGTTTTCTAGTCAGGTGCCCTCAGCTCCACTGACAGTGTCATAAGAGTGCCACAATGTCATTCAGCAATTTTATTCAAAGAAATGTCATAGAGTGGTCGCAGACAGAGCAGGAAGGTTTGACCACACCTCGATAATTTTTACAACTAAATATGCGTCACAACTTTGGAGCTTGATCCATAATTTGCACAATTCTGGGGCATGACCATAGAATGAAGCACAATTTGATTTTGCCAACGTGCCACATTTCAGTTGCAAAAACACTTCGCCGGTAAGTAATTAAAATTTTGCAAGCNTTAATGCCGTTTAAAAATTTAAAACGTAACCACAAGCTTTTACCTTTATTATGCCCTGGTTTTTCCTGAGTTTGTCTGCTGTTGCCTTTATGATTGGTTCGGATTCAGCGCTGGGTCCATGGTATGTATTACTGCAAGGATCAGATGAAGCCCCTACTGTGCCAAACCTCGCATCGAAGTTGCGGTTAGCGTCTACTCCGGTGCAAACCGTCCCATAGTTGGATCTGGTTTTTCTCCACATGCGATCCTACAAAGTTTGAAGGTAGATTCTTGTCTTTGTTTTTCTTGACAAAGCGATGTAGTGCTACTGGAAGCAGCCAGTGTTATCGCTGACGCTTTTTACGTTTTCCTTTTCAAAATTTACTTCAAAATCTTCATTGTCTTTTTGATTCACAACAGCCATACTTCAGTTTCCCACGGCACTTTCCTAATTTGGGATCATAAATTGAAAGAACATGTGTTTCTGCTGGAGTTGATCTCCTGCATAGGCCGAAAAACCAAACGTAATGGCTTTAATTCAGGTAAAATTAACAAAGGGCGTCGTGCCGGATTTAAAATTGACAAAAAGCAGTCAACTGAAGATAATGTGCTGTATATCAACTGTTGTGAGTTATACTGTAATTCGCTGCATTCTGAAAAATTGGTCACATATTTTATGCTATCTGCAAAAATTGGACTTTAACGTCGACATTGTAGTAATTCTTGTTATTTTACATATTTTACTTGCGGTTGGATATTTTAAGTAGCATAGGACTGATCATTACTGAAGAAACACGTTGATGAGATCTGAATAATGCTAAAGCACTGAAGTAGCCGTTTCATAATCAGCTGTCGAAGAACGTCCAAAACTCTTAAAATGTCTGTAGAAAGTAAATAGCGCTAAATTTTTTAAATAATCGATGCTTTGAACAAAACAGTAACCCGTTTTTATATTTATGCTTTAAAAGCACAAGGCCCAAAAAGCCTTTTTAGTGGTCCTTATATACCTCAATGCCTATCATTGATTACTTGCTCTTTGCAGCAAGTGCGTAAATTAATACAGATTTTTAATGTGCATTTGAAAGATAAACAGTGGCTGCAAGTCAACAAGGTAAAGAAATTTTAAGGTCTTTCTAGCATAAAGACGAAATATGAATAAAATAGTCTCTGTAACAGGTTGTTTTTCTTGGCGTTTTATGCTTTCAAATCGCTTTAACAGATAGTTATATTGTTTGGGGTTGATTTTTACTGTTAACACAACTTCATTTGCCTATAAGGTATTGCGAAATCGTAGCATTACAAGTCGGCAGTTAAATATTGCTTAATGTGAACTTGATTAATTGCGAGAGTAAACTTTCAGGCGATTCTACATTTTTATAATATCACCTATCAACCATCCCTTACAAATCTTTTGAGATTGATTAAAATTTGGAAAAAGAATTGGTTGAAATGCAGTGTTAAAAGATTGATTTTCGAGCATTCTCCAGTTAGCTCAGTAGTGTATCTCTTGAGATAAGATTTTTAGGTGTGCTCAACTCAAGCAATCCGATAGAGCATATCGACTAAACAAAGAAATATTGAAGAACATGTTGGGTGCATTGCTTGAAAGATACTGGCCAATCTTATGTTCAAAGCCATAATTTTTTACGTACGTCAGTCCAGCTATATTCGTATCCATCAACATTCAGCAGAGGTATTACGACCCATGTGAGACTGTCCATCATATCCTTTATATGTGAATCAACTTCATATTGCGACACCATCTGTAAAACACAGATAAAAGAAAAACATTTTGTAATCAAAGCAACTCGAGATTACAACCAAAACAAACACAGAACCAGCATCGCAATGTATGTCATTTACTCTTCCACATCCAGTAAGGCAGGGTCATGCGTGTTATTAAGGCATATTTGGTGAGTTATACACTCTGCTTTCATTGCAGATTACATGTTAGAAAGTCATGATAGTGTAGGTGATGAGCCTATTGCGAAGGTTTACGCAAAAAGAGTTTATCTGACTCAAGTGAGCGCCGCTCCAACGCTCAAATCCTTTATGTAAATTAAATCGTTTTTTTACTGTCAGCCAGTGCCGTTTAGAATATCAAAGGTGTAACGGCTTGAATCAGGTCATATTACCATTACCTTATACCTAATGGTTGTGGAAATGACAAATATTATAGCAAAATAACCAATTGGGATTTTGTACTAGGTACAAAATGAAGACAACCTTCATACAGTCGTTGGTCAAGTTATCACTGCGACATCCAAATATTGCAAAGAACTATACCTTGCTGTTGTCTTTTTGGTGATGTGCACGGTACATCTAGACTAGAGATATAATCAAAACCAGTTGTTTGGGATAATTTCTCAAAATGGGGAAGCCTGGACTGGAACGTTTTTTTTGGGGGGAAGGCGAACTTTCAACCTCAACAAAAAGTCTTTGGTGAAGACTTATTTGATAGGTCACCCAACATTCGCACCGTATCGAGCAATTTTTGTCAAGATAAGTGATGAAAGGTTCCGATGGGAATAGTGGAGATGGTGTAAATCAGAGGTTTCCATCCTTGGGTACATTTGCCTATCTGAAGGGGTACATTTAAGGCTGGCAATTGAAAGCAAAGATATATTCATGTATTACCTATTTTCAAATATTTATACATATTCCAGTGAATATTTCTATGATTAGTCGTGATGAAAGATTTTGTCATAATAAATTTTAAAGGTACATCCTCATCTGTCGAATTGCTGAAGGGGTGCATGGTCAGAGAAACGTTGGGAACACCTGGTGTAGAAATATCAAAACGCCCAAACCAGCGACAGACCAACTAATGCGCAACGTCCTTCAGAAATCCCGGCAACGTTAAAATCTTCTGAGCACAACTTTGCTCAGCTGATTTTTCCTCACGCTTAATACAGAAGAACAAAATATTTATAAATTTAGAGGATGGAGCCTACCCTGTGAACAAAGTATTGGCAAAACGCTGGAGCAATCCACTCCCGAGCGTGAATCCCACAGTCGATCACGAAAAGTGGATTGTCTATTGACGAACCCATCACCAAATATGGGACTTCTCTTCCTTCCGTTGAATTTGTCAAATGGGCCCTTTGAAGTAAATTCGGATATTGCTCCGTGAGTTCCAGGGTCCACTGCTTTATCTGTAAAAGCATGTATGGTAGATGGGCAACTTTGTTTCCCGTCACTTCGTACCGAGCTTTGTCGATTAATTGTGGAATACTTTTAAAAACGTTGCGAAAATTGCTGAAAATAGTATATACCAGGGGTGGCCAAACCGGCTGTATGTATGAGCCGCATACCGCAAAACCCAAATTACAATGAGCCGTAACATAAAAATCTAAAAACACGAATATATTTGCAATCTACGCTTCAGTGACATCATAATTCTTTTTGGAACAACTTGCACAAGTAAATTTTGGCTTTTCTGTTATGTCAGTCATGCCGTAGTCTCAGCAATATATCCTTGGGTGGCCCTCATATCCCCTTCCTAGGCTTTCACAAAAGGTCTTGTCACGGTTGGCTGAGTATGATGCTTTTCTCTTTGCAGTGGAACATGCCACGCTGTTAAACATTATTGAAGCAGGGCCTTTGTGCCCGAAATCGCGGAATGTTTGAAATATTGTGACAGTAAACAACTTTCCAGTCCTGAATTCTTAAAAACATGAGAAAATTTTAAATATTCTTAAAATGGATCGTTTTGCGAATTTCGAAATTAAATGCCTGGATTTCCAGATTTGGATCACAACAAATTATGAAATTTCAGCTAAACTAGAAAATTTTCTTCATAATCTTGTAGTCTGAAAAAGGCTTAGTTTTACGAGTATATTACTGTCGAAATAACCAAAACTCGATTTTTAGTTGTTACTAAAAAGAAATTTCTTTGACCAGCAATCGAAGATTTGGCAATCTCGATTGAAAAATGTAGGTTCAATATGGTCGAGCCAATGTCGTTCATTTATAACGAGGATTTCATACTCGTTGAAACGGCCATGTTAACATAACCAATGAGGAGTACAACATGTTTGCACGTTTTTGGGTTGTTGAAAAATGTTTTCTGCAATGTTGATTTGTGCAAGGAAATAAGCATCATAGCCATTAACTGCTTCTACTATATTTGAAGCAAACTGTTAATGACAACGAGACGCTTTTTTGTATATTGAAAAATGCCTATTTATGCGCGAAAGGCATAGTCACAACACTAGGAAGTCAGCAAAACAATAACTCAATTCTGGTGATACACTGAAAACAGTATAAAAATAATATTGTGTAGCCAGGACCAAAACATTGGAACTCCATATCACTAACTATTAAAACAAAATCATTTCAAAAACTTTGCTAGGATTATCTGCTACAAAATTATACTTAGCTTTGTTTTCAACTAAAACAGATGTTTGCATAGAAGAAACTAGCAGAAAACAAAGACCTTTTAGTTTTTGTTGTATGACCTTTTTGGTGTAAGTAATGATTACTGACCACTTCGTTAATATTTTGTCAGTCTATATGTGGGCTTTGGCAATAGGTCTGGATTGATTCTTGGTTTATTGACGTTTGTTGGACCTCCATCTGGTTTTTATTTATTTTTTGTGTATTTATTTTGTTGTTTGTTTATTGACTATGGGTAAACCCGGCTCAGGTAACCATGGGTCAGTTTGGGCAAGCCCTTCTTCAACTTAATTTTAAAAGTAGTGTTCACGTGGAAAGCTGGTTCTTTCAGTAGCTGAATTTAAGCGCTCTCTCTGGCAGTCCTATCAAAATCTGTATACGTTTTGTAGTTTTCGATGGGGAACGAAATTTTGCCCAAACTGATCCATGGTTACCTGTGGTGTAACAAAATTCCAACAAAGTTCTTTCTTCAGCTAACATCGACCAATGTGGCAAAAGGAGTTTGTGCATGCAGGTGCACTAGTAAGCCACTCCAGCAACCTTGACGGGAGTCAGGGTAGATCACACGAGTGCAAGCACTGAGGACGTAGATAAGTTCGGGGCGAATGCCTCCTGCTCAACCCACGGCTTTCATTGAGAAACAGGCAGGAGAATGTGTGACGCCTCCAACGTCAAGGAAAGAAATTGCTTTTGGTTAACCAGAAAGGGCCTGCACCTTGTGTGTGCCCTTGTGATGAAAGGTCAAAGCATTTTATTGAGGACATGAACCTTGAGCCCAGACAACGCTGCGGATCCCGTCCACCATCAAAACGGAACAAATCGAGGTTAACGCACCAACGATGCGAAGCACCTGTTTGCATTGATCACTTAAGTTTTCTGCAACGATTGCTGACAGGTAAGCATTTGCATGCAATTTTCGTTCTATTGTAAAGCACACTTGAGCATTAACATTACGTAGAAGATGATTTTTTGCACGCGCTATGTGTCCAAGTCAGAACCGTCGCAAGAAAGTGTTCAATACAGGGCTTTTCGTTTGTGCAGGGGGATTGACATCCCAAAAACTGACAAAACTCCACTGATTTTTAGTGTTTCATGTTTCTATTTGGGGGGCTTGGAGTTTGTCTGGGGAGGCTAAGTCCACCAAAGCCCCCGTGGCGACGGGACTGGTCCATGTACTTTGTCGAGTGCCGCGAAGATGTGTAACACACGAAACTAGTTTCCTTACGCAATAAATTGCGATCAATTCGCTTGGTGTGGGTCACTGTTGTGGCTTTACAAATATTGCTGAACGGTAAGTACAAGCTGAATCATTGCAAGGAGATGGGAGCAGAACCAGGCTGGAGATTCCTCATACAGCCGGCTGCAAAGCTAGAGCCTGAATCGTTGCTTTCGATAAGAAGTGGCGAATCCCAGCCGCTGGTGCTTCCCACTAAAGTGAAGTGGACATCAATTAAAAAACTTTGAGAGACAAGGAATGACTTACGAATTGTTGCTT
>JGI24159J19872_10006001_pt1 | contig 15763 bp, 12 predicted proteins | sample Ectturendosymbi4_FD_19872 | JGI IMG/M metagenome (IMG submission 19872) | reverse complement strand
AAAACAAGCTGCAAAATGATTAAAAAATTCCACTGCATTAAGTCTGGTTTTAGATGGGTCAATTGATCTGCAAGACCAACCGCAACTGGCTGTATTCGTTCGTTATGTAAATTTTGATCTAGTTGTAAAAGAAGAGCTGTTGGATATAATCGCATTATAAGAATCAACCCGTGGTGTAGATATTAAAAATGCTCTTACTATTTTAACGAATGCTGAAGTTCCGCTAACTAGACTTGTCAGTGTTGCAACCAATTTTAGAGTTTTATGTTGCGGCTCTTTGAAACTTGAGTTTTACGATATGCGTCATACATAGAGCAGGTTCGGCCACCCCAGCTCTATATGAAGAAAAGTTGGTGTTGCTTGAAATTCGAGGTGCAACAACTCCTTTTTATTTTATTGCCTTTGGCTGTAACAATAGCGCACAAACAACCAGAATACATTTCTGTTGAAATAAGCGTGGCCTTCTGCCTCTAGGCTTTACCTGCAATACGGACTTACTGCTTTGTAAAGATCCACTGGATTTTAATTGCTGCAAGACTCTTAGCGTTTTTTTCTGTTTAACCACATTGTCTTCATCTTTAGTTAGTATATAGCTTCTGCCTTTATCATAGCATTGCCTCGTATATTAAGTACTCTTGTGAGTTCGCATGTTGTGAATAATATTATTCCCATTGCTTTAGAGCCAATCCATCTTATAGTTAAATTCACTTTCATAAATACTCGTAATGTAGGCGTCCTCAAAGAAGTGACATTCAGCCAAATGCACAATTTAAATCTTAATAAACGCTGCTCAAACAACTTTGCTACCGTTAACAAACCGCCGTTGATGAATAACATTGAAATTGCGTGATGGGAATTATGGCCACGTATGTGATCGAGTCATCACCCTCCAGACGTTCCCTGCCTTAAATTAAACCACCAATTAGCAAATACGGTTCATATCACCAGCAGTCCTTGGTCATTCGGGAGCCGCCAAGCTTGCCACAGTTCAATCGACACTGTCGGTCGCAACAGGGCCTACGAGAGGGGGTACAAGAGGTACATCGTACCCGGGCCCGGTAAGTAATGGTTCCCGCAAGGATGAAAATACACACGTTAAGTTTTTCTGCAGTTAAGCACAAAACTACTGGTGTAAGCCAGTTGCCAGTATGACAATGTAAGCCAGTTGCCAGTATGACCAGTATGATATATTAAACAAGCTATACAAGTTTTGACAGGGGCGCCTGGAGCTAGGGGGCCCTGTATCGGTCTTTGTATCCCCGGCTGGTAACATTTCTCTCAGAGGCTCTGGGTCGCAGCGGTTGTTTCTTTAAAATAGTGATTTTCAAGTGCTTAGTTTTTTTAAAGCCGATGCAGTTTAAAGTACACAGGAGAGGCAAGTCAACCTCGACCTTCCCGGCTTTTTGCTTGCTGTGGCAAGGCCGCTGTGCAAGTATTACTTGTCACAGCCAGAAATCGCAAATTTAGCTTGATGTTGTTGCGTGTGGAATTGCACGACCTACTAATAAAAGATGCAGAAAGTTAAGAAACGTTTAAGTAGAGCCTTACGTCGATGTCACGATGCAAACTAGCGACATGGTGGCCGCTTTGCTTGCCACAGAATAACTCAACTGCAGATCTATCTGCTGGGTTGCCTTAACTGACTCTATGACGGGGCATGTTTAAAGAATTAGCGATGGTGTCACGATCTTTTATTCCGTTTCGTCGTTGGACGCTGGAGGATTGTTCAAAATTGTGAACTTCGTTTTTCGATGAAACTTAGTGTCACCGCAGTTTTCCACTTCCGACCGCAAAACAGCCATCCTCACTACACTCATATATCTCCAGATGCGGCTGTGTTGTATCACAGCCTTTCACTTTGAACAGTCAAGCATTCAAAGTATTTTAAGTCTTTATCCCCGTGGTGATTGATCGTGCACTTGCGTCCTGGCGCCAAGCGTGAGTGACAGACCACAAATGCCGTTGAACGTCACTGTAACCTGATAAGAAGCATGCTTTTTCATCTGAAAATCCCGTGCTTTGTTTCTATGCCACGCACGCACCCTCGTCTTTGAGCGCTTTGTTCGTGCGGCTCTTTTCATTTCATCACTAATTCCGTAGCTGTAATGGTGATGCCAAAGAATGATGCAGCTGCTGGCCGCGCACCCAGAATGCAAGCCCACTTCACCCCCACACGGTTATCCGGCTGAATCCTTAGTTAGGGTTTGAATCTACGAATCTGTAGCTGATGTTGACATTGACATGAGTAGATAACACTGTATCTCATTTTCTGAACCTGTTTCTCTATCCTACTGCCTGTTTGCAAAGCGGATCCTTCGGAACAAGAATATCTTTCTTGTCGAATTGACAAGACAGACAGGATGCTTACTGAGTTTGATGTTGNACCAAGGCTTNTAGAGCAACAATCAACGAGGAAAAACAGGCAGCATCTTCTCTCATAGGAAGCGATCCAAGCGGTAGAAAAAAATTTGAAATAGCGCTATTACCATTTTCAGCAGAAACATGGCTGAAAACATTGAAAATTTATTCTTGTAGAGAGAAATTTTTTGAAATGGAAACCCAGATCAGTGCACCACGTGATCTTTTCAACATCCACGTGATTTAGGGCAAAACAGTCATTTCCGACCTTTGAGCCCACGTTTGTTATGTCCAGCTACGTATTATGCTCAAACCGGCTCCGTACGGATTTGCTCCATCTGTGCTTATTGCACATCCACCTCCCGATTACAAGTTAACTCTCTTGCTTTAATAAACCCAACACTGTGGTCCCAACGGCAGTTGATATAGCGGCCGCACCTAGTGACAATCTTTCATGGGTTTCGTATGTTTTCCTTGGGCAAGAAAGATCCTTCAGTGTACTTCGCCGATCGATGACTTTCGTTTTTACTTTGACTGTTCACGGTCAGAAGCTTCATTCTATTTTGTCTCCTCCACTTTGAAATCTTTTGTCATGCCGCTCTCTGCTTTTGTCATTGGTTCAAATCAGAGATTTCTTAATTTTTCACCGCCACTGGCTCAGTTTTTGGTGCATTTTTTGTCATTATTTGACTCATTCTTGTGAATTGCGACACGTTTTTAGTCGTTGTTTTGGTCAAAGGATTTGCAGTAAGCTTTTACGTTTATAACCTTGTGGTGTCTTCTTCAAATGTGTTTTCTGTTATTATCCTCACGTGACTAAGAACATTTCAAATGTGCGAAACGTGATCATAACGATATGCAAAGCTTTCGTCGTTGTCACTGCTACAATTCTAGTTCTAGTTTACTACTGGGTTATTTTCAACCGAGGAAACCCGCTCCTGTTGAAAGAGTTTTTTCATTTCAGCACCTTAAGTCGTACATAGACCTGATTCCCCCTCCAGTGATGTTAACTCAAAAACAAGCGCTTTCGATGTCACGCAGAAGGTTGTCCGACCAGTTTGTACACTGCTCAAGACTCGAAGCAACTCGCAGTAGCGTTGGTGTTATCTTCATTTTAAAGCAAAATTTTGAACTGAGTGTTGCAGATAACATTAATTGAAAATGGGAAAATGCTGCAAGCTGCGTAAGCGCGTTTACCATGCGAAAACAGTCGCGACATCCTTTTTTCCTGTTTTTTTTCCGGTCATGCTTCACGCAGCGAATGTTCCTCAGGTTGTTCTTCATACATTGGAAACCCTATTCGTGGAACGTCGGGCTGAGGTCGTTGCCGTTCGAGAGCAACTACGCGCGGGCGAAAAATCTAAAAACCCTTGACACAGGGACGAAGTTACTCTGCGTGGACGCCGCGAGTGACCCTGCTTCGTCATTGGAGGGCCACATTACCCGCGAGCACGCACTCAACCGTGAACGAAGCCTAAATCGTGCGGTAAATTCGGAATGTTGTATTTACGAGACCGTCTGTGGTTTGATCGATGACCCACTTTTTCTGCAAGGATTGCTCAGCAGGGGTGTTTCATGTTTTTCGATACGCAGAGCTCTCATACATAACAGCATCCTCTCTAACATTTTACTGCATTCTGCTCCCGAGCTATGTTGGCGTCAGTTCAGCAACAAAATGACTTCTACAATTTTTTTCACGGCGTTTATGTGACGTTTTTGCGATACTAATGTAAAGCTAAATGAGTTTGTGATTTAAACTTTGTGGACAGATTTTGTATCTAACAACGAAAGCACTCGACGCTTTCGTTGAAAACAGTTCATTTTTCAATTGGAAATTCAGTTGTCTGGCTCATAGAAAACTTTACACTTGTCCTGAAACTTCCAAACGAGTATATTTCGTGAAGCAAAAAAAAACCCTCACTAAAAATGCAACTTTACTTTTTATTACTCGCAACGCTGAGAGATGAAAAACCGCAAGTAGGTTACGATCACCCCACAGAGGTGAAAAACAACTCTCGCATGAACAGTTCGCCTATGTTGCAAAAACGTGATTAAAAAATATGCGACCATCGCTCCATCTCTGGACGTGCAAAGTTTTTGCAGCTCTCGTTCTTGGTCAGAATGAGCGTTGCCATTTGTATGTTCAGGCAAGCTAAAGTTTTCACTAAATGTCGCTTTCTTCAGCGAGTTTTTCTTGCTCGGGCTTAACGTGCGCTCTAATCATTGCTCTTTGTACCGATTTGCGAAGGGGGGGGGGTTTACGACGTCTGAAAATGCAGTTGCTAAACTGCAAACTGCTGAAAAATCAATTCCGACCAAAACACTTTGCAAATTGATGTAACGAGTGTTTAGATTGGAACTACGGCGGAAAAATTCTTCAAACTGCACTTTGCTACCTTGCTGTTCGTTTCTGCTGTGTAATCCGTGACAGTGTCATAACATTGTAAGGTGTATGAAGGCCTATCACTTTTTATTTACAACGAAATTTCAACGTCCGCACTTGTAAGATGGCTCTCGTAAGATGAGGAAAGGTTACTATCGTCTGCTAAGGAACATGTAACAATATATCACTTGACTGAATATCAAGTAAAGGCGTTCCGTGGTACTCAAACCATCACAAGCATGTCCTTTGGGAGGTCGTGCTGAGGTCGTTATGTTGCGATACATCCTCAAGTATAGGAGGATTTAGATTATCACCAGTAGTAAACCATGATTTTGCTATGAGACAAAACATGAAAAACGTAAACGTTTATCACCAACATGTGTTATTTTTGCAACATGAATCGTAAGGAATCCTTTCAAAGTAAAGAATCGAACTCCATGTGGTATTTGCAGAGTATACATGACATGTTTCCTAATCCCCAGCTCTTGTTCAAACAGAACATTCAAATAAAAAGATCTATTTGCACGAAAGGTGTAAGTGTGGAGAATTATGAACGACGGGAAAGACTCACTAGCGCAAAACGCTTCATTGAAGGATGATTACGGTCCATAGTCGAGTATATGTCCGAAAAAATGTCACGATTTTAGCAAGAAACATTAAAATACACGACCATCGCACCATCTATATTAGCTTTTGTTCAAGCCAACCATCTATATTAGCTTTTGTTATACTTGTAATAAGGCATCGTTTTTTTCGTATAGAACTTTCCGTACGACGGGATGATGGATGGCTTGATTCGGCCATCGCCAAAAGTTAAGGACATCGTCGATCGAGTGTTGAACTCTGACCCTACGCCTAGCGGCGGGAAAGAATCTCAAGTAAACATCCGCACTGTGGCGCTGGTGATTCGAACAGGAGAGAACGACTACAACCAGTTCCTGTCGAAAGGCGACGAAACGAACTTCGTAAAATGCTTCCAAAGCTACGCGAAGCAGCATGCGCAGAAGGCGAAACGTCGCGTCATGTTTCGCGTGTTTGTGACGTCAGACTCGGAGCAAGTGAAGCGAAACGCGGTCGAGCAGTTGCGAAAGCCGACCTCGGGCGATTACGAGATCGACGTGGTCACCCTCGGCGACTCCATCATCCACGTCATGCACATAAAGAAAGGCGAGATACGCCAGGAAAGCGTCCTGGAGCGCGTGCGAAGAACGTACGCCGAGTTCTTTCTGATCTCCCGGTGTCAGGTGCTGTTCTTGACGCACGGCAGCCTGTTCGGGCGCACCGCGGCCGAATACGGGCGCCAGGACGAGTCGGACGTCCATTTCATCAGCGACAGTCGCTGCGACGGACGCCGGGAAAAGTATTCCTACCTGGAATGCCACGAACCGAAATACCCGAAAATATGCGGCTTCAGACAATAAGAGGTACACTTTGATTGTGCGGCAAGACCACCCTTGCTCCGCTGCGTCAACCGCAACTTGCATGCGACCACTTTAGGTAGTTATTTCCTTTGTTACTGACGCGTCTGCGGGCAAATCGTTTAACGCCGATTTGATACAGTCGGCAACCAGCAGGAGCGGATCCAGGGGGGGAGCGATCGCCCCCCTAAAACCGAAGAAAGTAACTTTATTCAAAAATAAAAGGTACCACGAATGCTGTCACTACTACCAAATATTACTGAAATCGTCCTCCCCCCTAACGTTACCAAGACAGCAAGCGCCTTCAGCCACGCTCAATTATTACGTCACTGTGAGCAGCGCCGGTCTTGTTCGTATTCTCACTCTGACCTGTGCACTTCAGGCTAACTTGATGACGTCACAAGCTGCTGGTCACGTTTATGTGACGTCATTTAGCTGAAACGACCGAAATTTTCTGTGAACTCGTGTAAAGGCTCCTGACATTAGAAAGTAATTTCCATGCAAAATATTTGTTGTTCGCTGCGCAGTAACGCAGTCGAGACTGTAACCTTCGAGACCGATAGCGACACTTTATCAAAAATTTCGAGACCAGGACTCGAGACTTAAAAATTTGTTGATTTTGCCGAAATTTTTCAATAACGTTTCGTCATCATTTTTCGAGTTGAATTTGTTCAAATTTATGGCATTTTTCGGGCCTATTTTGGTTGTTTGTTTCTTGCAAATGCGAAAAACAAAAAACTCGTTGAATTATAGAAGTTTTACTATGCCGCTTTTTTGCGATATTCAAAGTCTCAAGACATTAGGATGTGACCGAGACCTGTGGCCTTCGAGACCGAGATTCGCAAAAATGGGTTTCGAGACGAGTCTCGAGACTCCACCATTGTTGCCATGTGTCCCTGGCCTACGATCGACTATGTTTTATCGATACAGTCAGGACTTAAAAGCAGTTATCCATAGTGGTGCTATAATGCGACAAGGTTGCGAACGTGAAAAGGATCTATCAGTGTTAAACACAACGCGGCCAGCTCTCATTGCGATCCAATGTCCACAGCTTCCTTCAATCCATCAAATGAACTGTCGTGATGGAGGCTATTTTTTGACTGCTGTAACATTTCCATTCATGACAATCAAGCATGGGAAGTCCATCTCCCGTGAACAACGTATAGTGTTGCACCTTTTCGGCACGTAAAAGAATTTGTTCCAAACCCTGGTTCTCCACTGCTTCTGCCAGGATTTGCAACTGCAAAACAAAGCAAGTTTTGTCGTAGTTTGTTGTTTGCAGTTGCATTAAGCATCGTGGCAATCTTTGGTGCGGCCCGACAGTGTAGGAATCGCTACCTGTTGTGTTTACCGACCCAGGGAACGGCTTTGCGGCTTTTTCACCTTGTTTTTTGTTAATCGTTCATTTTCAAGCGCGATCGTCAGCGAAAAGTTGGTGCGAGGCAAGTGACGTCGGCGTTTCTTTCGCACCAGCGCAACACGTGCGAGGTCCTGCGACAAAGTCGCAAATGACAATTTTTGTATATATTTGAAAATTAATACTAAGCGACACGAAAAAAGCGTTTGCACTGTATTGTTAGTGTCTGTCCGTTGCCAACAGCCCAATTGATCCTAAGCGTGAAAGATTGTTTCAGTAACAACTGTTGATACGCAACCGATCAAAACTGAGACTTGTCGGCTTTGATGCAAAGACTTCGCATGCTTACGTAACAAAGACTCGCATGCTTACGTATCTTACTTGGTTTCGAACTTTGCGCGTGTGTTAAACAGCGAAATACTTTAACGAAGCATGATCGCAAAAAAGTTACTTAAACCTTTTGTTTCTTCCTATAAAGGTCTTTGTTAACGACACGTACGCGCTACAAAAATTCTTTTCCGGAAGTCGCCACGTAATGAAAAAAAGCACGTCACACGCTACGTCACGTGGTCAACCGCTCGCGGCGGCATTGCGGTTTAGACAATGAAGCTGGAAACCAAAGGTGACCGGAGTCACATTTTCCGAATCCGCCTCTGTTCAAATGTTTCCGGATCCGGGTTCGAATTTTTTTCAAATTTGAGAGTCCGACTCCTGTTCAGATTCCGTCAACCATCAGTGCCACCGAAATTTAGCATGTTTGTACTGAAGCAATGACATTTATGAAAACCACGCAGACTACAAACCACGCAGACTACAAACCACGCAGAATACAAACCACGCAGACTACAAACCACGCAGACTACAAACCAGGCAGAATACAAACCAGGCAGACTACAAACCACGCAGACTACAAACCAGGCAGAATACAAACCACGCAGACTACAAACCACTCCCGAAAATAAAAATTGACTCTGGGTCCGGGTCCGAAAAAAAACCGCAAAATCCTGTCAGATTCGACTCCAGATCCGTGGCCACCTAGAAACGTGTGTGCAGCGTTTCGCCGGCAAGCTGTGTTTCCGGGTAAGAGCATCATTGTTTTATTAAACCTTAAAACACTCTGTGAAGCTCAGGACGTGTTGATGGAATCTGGCGGTAGAACTGAACAAGCTTCTCTCGTGGCCTCGGTGACGCTGTTTTTGATTTTCATTGCACAAGTAAGGGTTTTTGACTGAAGGGCTACATCCGTGCTGGCAACCTGACGCTTCTCGAACGTTCTAGAGCGCTATTTTCTGTCCGATTTCGCCTTTGATCTTTTCTTATTGGTGGTGGCCTGAGAGCTTTCTTTTCAGCTTGCCATCGCAGAGCGCCTTTTTACGATGTGCAATTTTGTCCATCTTCCGCTGAAGGAGCTGTTGCATTTTGTGAGTTAGTTTTTGTTTTCCCCGACTTTTGATGAAAATACGTTGGTGCCGATTAGCTCTGTTGCATGGAACCCACCATAAGGGATTCAGTGTACTCATGTGTATGGACGTTGTGTTGCCGTGCTGGTGTGATTACTGTGTTTTGTGTTTCATGATGGTTCTTTTCATGTTTTTTTCTCGTACATATTCAAAAACATGAAAAAAATACATTGGTTTGAAGCATAATAAGAAACACAACGTTTGCGGTTGCTATCAACTACAACTCAGATCGTGTGGATGAGCTAAGATGAGTCAGAGCACCTTTATAGGTTTCAATTTGGACAAGATCTTTAAAAGCTCATTGCACCTCCAGAGAATAGGTATTGAATGCTGTGCTAGTGCATATCCAGAGCTAAAATGTTTGCAGTAGTAGCAAAATATTCTGTATTTCCCGTCCAGGAATATTACACTGATATACAAAAAAAAACTTTTTACGAGTTGTTTCAGATCTGTGAATTGATTTTGAGTGTTTCGAGGCGGCTGAATTAAAAAATGAACTCAGTTTCTCTCTATCACGTCAAGATTATTTGCAAAATCACAATTTTTGTACAGAAATGCTATCCATAGTTACCCCCTTTAAATGATTGTCACAGCAATGAAAATATTTTTAACACTTTCAACGCATGGCACGTTCCAGAACGTGCAGTTTTTTACGCAGATCATCACACCACGTTCCGGAACGTCTCCGGGCAAGATCCATTGAAATCTGGGCAAAATCTGTGAAAACCTTATCAAGATCCCTGAAAATAGGGCAAAAATGGCGCCAAACATGCTTTGATTTGAAAAAAATGGCACTCAGAATCACGTGAAGACTTTTTTTTTGGAGGTTATCCGAAATGCGGTCTTCATGAGAAAATATTCGCACAAAAAGCGGCCCAAAATTTTTTAAATAAAATTTTTCGGCCAAGTTTGGAGAAATTTCGGCAAGAATCCTTTGCACCCCCAAAAATTTGCCTGCTCCTACATCTATGACTGGCCAAGTGGCAGGATCGTTTGTTCATCCAATGGTTCAGTAAAATTTTGAATTTTCTTGTACATAGGACTCATCAGATGCACTAGCCGACCGGCTTCTTTCTTTGTCAGACTCAATAATTTCGCAATGACTTATCTCACTTCTCGTACGTAAGCTTCCACTTTGGTTATCTGGAATAACATCACCAGGTTGGCTGCCTACGTTGTCGCCATTTTCACTGTGGTGTGGCTCTTGTAAAGCTTTTTCTTCATACTCTGGTCTTTTCGTTGGCCTTGTAAAATAAACAAGCATTGTCTGTCTGTCTGAGGTAGTTCTGTTTAATCTTGTCCAACGTAATGTACCATTACCTTTCTCTACTTCAGCTTTTTTGTCTTAATTTTAATTTACCCTCTTTATTTTGACTGCCGTCTGCCACTCAGTATTTTTGGCCTGTCTCTTGATCTTTGACTCATGGTATTTACTGTAGCTCATTTACAGAAAAACATCATATTCTCAAAGAAATAGCTCAAATTCGACTGTAAAAATGAAAAAACAAAACTCCAGTACCACACCTGCCTAACAATATACATTTTACACCTGTAAAAGGCTACAGTGAAACCCGTCAAAAGCGTTTTGAATATCGAGGAAAAGGTTTAAAATTTTTTTTCTCTTTTAACACGAAAAAAGTAATCTAGATATAGTTATTGTACATTTCGCAATTACATTTTTCAAAACAGGCAAGTATTGTAGCAACCTCCAAATCTTACGCGAAAGTCCAACCTTTGCACTTTTTCAAATTGTTGCAACTTTCAATTTTTTAGGCTATATCTCAGCAATTACCACGCCAATCTGTGTGAGATTGATGTCATGACAGTAGCGCAATCAAAAATTTTGTTCGGGAGGGGCCAGTCGATGACGTCGTCAGTCACTGACGTCGTCTTGAGTTCAACTGTTCCTTCCGTTTATTTTCTAACAGTTAAAAATTCATGTAAAGAACCAGTAAAAATCCTGGCAAGTTTGTTTCCGGGTGGCATGTCCTCTTTGGCCTCATTCTGGCTGCGCTACTATGCCATGATCCTTTTTTCGGTTGTAGTTCATGTTGCAACTTTCAACACAAGAACATCATTAGACTTACTTCACGTGAACCAAACTGTCACTTCTATTACTTTGCAAATGCCTTAACAGTTAATATCCGTTAAAGAAAGTTTCTGTTTACTTTCGGAACCGTTATTATTAGCACGCCTGTAATATAGTCATTTAATTGACATAATTAAAGCTAGGTTTGTTTCAAACGTTTTCGCCGGTCTCAGGTTGCTTCATCAGATCTCTACGAGAGGGAAATTGAAAAAGACTGACTGAGCAGCCTACATTTGCAATTACGAACTAAACGTAAACCTTCAAAAGTAACTATTGAAACGGCAACAACTATCAAACCGTATTTCGCACTTGACCTGCCAAATACGGAATGCTTTTATAAATAAAACAGAAAACAGCTTCAAAACTTAAAACTCTCTCCACATTGGTGCTGTTGACAAGAAACAGGCTACACATTACCGAAAAGCAATGACCATTGTTACGATTACATTACACAACGAATTATGATGAGGGCGTCAAACCGCGCAGTTCACTTTGCTTTTCGTTGGCGATGGATCCCACCCTTTGAACATAATGTGGACCTCCGCCGGCACAACACAAACACAAAGTTTGCGTAGGTTAATAGGCGTAGCGCCGGGCGTCCTTCAGCGCGGGACCCGATTGGAAGCAGTAGGTCAGTTGGCTAAAACCGGCCCTGGACATGCACTGCGCGAGCGTATATGAAGAAAAACATGCATTTTTAACATTAAGTGCTTCTGTAACGCATTTCTTAACGAAGTACAAGGCATCGATTGTGTAGTCGCGAAAACGAGACCGGAGTTTTGTAGCAAAAAGTCCGCATGCACTGAATGCCCTTTCTGCTTCAACAGAAGTGGCTGGAGCTGGATAGTGAGCTTCATAGAGAGTTTGAAGATTGGTAGGCCGTTGAAAAAAGCGTGAAACTCATTAGTAACGTTGCTTTTTTATCGAGTTAACCGATAGAAATACATCAGGCTATCGTATCGCAAAAAAACTCACGGTTAATCGGTTAAACGTTAAACGTTATCCAGATAATGATCAGTGTTTCTCAAACGTTTTTGTTCGATCGATCGCCCCCGTTTCACTCTCGACACATCGTTGTCGCCCCCCAAGCATGATAAAGCAAACACAAGGTAGTATGTTTAAAGAATTTTATTTAAAGGAATCGATACATACCATGGTCCCTATTTCAGTGTGATGGATGTGCTTGGCGGCCTTCACAAAGCTTCGAAATATTGGGAGACACTTTAGTGCAGGGGCGGATCCAGGGGGGGGTCGATTGCCCCCCTTCTACGAAAGTAACTTTGTTCACTATGATTTTGTACAATTCGTAAAACAGCATTAGCGATATAAGGCTATTTCGCCGTCCATTGTTTTTTCACAGCAGTGTTATGCAAAGTATACCACATCTCTCTCACAGTAGTGAACCCTTAATGAGATTTGACTACCAAGTATTGCTGAAATCGCCTCTCTTAACTTTACTGGCTGGATACGCCCCTGTTTTTGTGAGGTACAGTCGTAGATCACCTGGCGTATGAATCAACAAGCGGTTTATTCTCTTTGAGAGCTATATGACCACAGCCTAAGTTAACTCAATGATTGTTAACTGAAGTTAACTCAAAGATAGATTAGTGGTAGTGGTTGAACGTTTTCGCCCCCGTTGCGTTATTTTGCCACCTATTGCCCCCTTTGTTTTGTTCGCCCCCTTGCTCCTCAAAATCACTTTGAGAACCACTGAGATAATCTAACCCTATGTAGCATTCTTGCCAGACATCTTGAAGATTTCAACAGCCTTTTCAACGCTTTGGGACAATCACTTGCGAGTCAAGCAGGAAAAACTCCTGTGGAAATTCAGGTGGTGTCCTTTGTTTGGCAAATATAATAGAAAAAGCAAAAAGATTGTGTTGTGTCATGTTCTGTAACTAACATCAAACAAGACACTAAAATTTGTAAACCACATGAACCATTGTCAACACATACATTTTTGGAGAAAACTAAAAGTAGACTTGATTTTTTTCAGAATTATATTAAAACTTGCGTGCAACTTTTTGTAAGTAAATTTCAACAATGCATCATATGTCCTTTCATCCAGTATCATTAAAGTTTACAAGTTTATCCAAGTCCATTCGCTAAAAGCAAAATCAGTGAAATTCCATATCCTGCTAATATGAGTGAACTGCTTGTTCTTAATGTGTATAATGTCCGTATTATTAAATAGCTCAAAGAAGCTTCAGCGAACAGTCTTTTGATTTGGGTTTCAGATAATTGTTCTTAGAAGTGTAGTATGATTTACTTCTATCGAGTAGAAAGGATGAAATTTTTCATTTGTAGCATCAAGTGGCCAAATTTATAGCTGTTTTATTGTCGTAAGATGAAAAAATGCTGATATTTCAGTACACAAATAATTTTCGCTGTTTTTGGTGTTTTAAGAACAAGTCAGAAAGTATAGTTGCGGTCGAAGACCAAGCACCGTTTTTTTGCTTCATACCACTCCCAGATGATGGTTCTGTAAATATGAAGCACGAGGCCGAGGAAAGCGGCGCATCAGGTCTTCTTTACGCTTCAGCAAAGTATCCAAATCCAAATCCAGCTCTACATGGAGCCTCATACACAATAAACAGGGTGAGTGAAAAATGTTGGACTTGTAAAAAGTGCACAAACTCAAACTTTGTTATAACTTACACCAGGGTTTTTTTAAGGAAAATGTTAGGTACCCAATATGGATCTGTAGGGACCCGATTTCTCTGATTCTAGGGACCCGATGATATTTTCTCTGATTCTAGGGAACCGCATCAGGTCCTAAAACACCTTAAAAAACCCTGACTTACACTAAAAATGATGGGAAAGCAGCTTTTTCATGGCTTTCCAATGTTTTGCTTAGGAATGCACTATGTTTGGAAACAGCCGATGGAATTTCGTGGCTACAAAATTGTATTGAATCAAACATTATGTGCGATCTATTTTCAATCTAGGTAGCAGCATTTCATATCCAATAAAAATAGCTAGTTCATTAGGCTAGAAGCTTGTAACATTTCATTCCAACGATGATTACTCAATTCGGTTCTACTTTTATTTTTGACGAATGAATGCTGATGAACGTTTATGACGAACTTTGCACCATCTATACGCAGTTGTGCAGCAATGTAGTTTTCATCTAACATCTTCATTTGATAACTTCAAATGCTTGATATTTCTTACAAGTTTAATTTTTTACCCATTACAAAACGCTTCTGGTTGATCATGAAGTTGATCGCTTTTGCTTGTTACAAATACATTTCATGCGCGTATTTGCCAACATTTCCGCAGTTTGGTTTGATGTGTAGATTTTTTTCGCATTGCTTGTGTAACACCAGAGCGAAACCGACTGTAAGACTCAGATAAAATTCCAAATTCATTTTCACACTCGCTTTTCCTTTCGGGAAGGTCGCGGGGGCTGCAGCCCTAAGAGGTCTACAAACACGTCATGGTTTTCAACGACCTCTGATAGCTCCACTGGCTTCACGCCAAGAAGGTCAAGGAACCAAGTAAGGTTGGAAATGTCATACATAACATTATTTACATTATGACTATGCAGTGAGTCTCACAACATTGTCTGTTTAACTGCACATATACGCAACAAACTGTATGGCAAAATGTGCTTATCCAAACAGTAAAACAAAAAGCGAAATCTTTTCTGTACTTGTCTGGCATGGACTGTAGGCCTACTAATATGGAGTAGGTGCCCTATAATCAGGGACGTAACGAGGTTAGATGACGCCCGGGGCAAAAAGCAAGTTTGGCGCCCCCATTTCTGAAACCGAGGTCTTTCGGAAGCAAATGTCCTGTGTTGAATAAAGTACTTTTGACATTTTTGGGACTTTTCGGCGTCCCCCGCAGTAATATGGCACCCCCACAGTGATTGGGCGCCCGGTGAATTATGCTCCCCTTGCCTCCTCTTTCCCCTGCCTTTTGTATCCCCGTTTCCTTCAGTGCACAATTAACAAGCACATGCAGTGAATGAAATGACTTTCTCCCAAATTTTCAAGAGAGTCAGTTGCTCATTAACTCCCACAAACTAAAACACGAAGTTACTAGAAACACTTTGTCGATTTTATGTATATTTAATGTATTTCCTATGGCATAATAAACTTTTGTTTATACGCTCAATAACAAAGAAGTATAATTTCTTTAATATTGTTAAAAATCTCGACACTTCTTTACCCAAATGTTTTGAGATTTTGCCCAATTTTTGACAAATCAAAACTTTTGGGGTTCGCTTGCACCCCCCTGTCCTTACACCACTGACGCAATCAAGTAGGTCGACCAGAACCACGTGGGGTAAACCTCCATATCGTGAGGGCTCGGCCGATTATTTCTGAGGAGAGATGAATATTGTGCAATTACGCATGACATCGTGTGCCGTGCTCGGCGTCTCGTAATAATTACGACGCGCGTGCTTTCTTCAGTGGCATAGGGTAGTCATTTGTATTTGTTGTGCGCTGTTTGTGACGTCACAATTTGACGTTGACAAATTGACAAGCAAAAAGTATGCGGAAACAATTAATCTCCTTTTCGCAGATAATAAAGTTTTTGCAACATATCAAACTAAAGTGGGGGGTTAACCCCAACTCCCACTTGCTTTCGCCCTTGGCAGACAATATAAAGACAATGGTTTCGGACAAAGTGAACTATCGCGAAACACGATCTTAAACATGCTTAGTGGACGAAAGGTCTGCAAAATGT
>JGI24159J19872_10006000_pt1 | contig 15764 bp, 9 predicted proteins | sample Ectturendosymbi4_FD_19872 | JGI IMG/M metagenome (IMG submission 19872) | reverse complement strand
CAAACGAAAATTATCTTTTAAACATGGAAGCAAAAATATTTTTGTACCACTATACTATCTGACATGTCAACTGTTCGACATGAGACACTTTTACTGAACGATAAACATTTACAAACACGTGTAATCGCCCGGCCTCCGCACTTCATTTCGTGGTATGGCCTACGCACCGTCATTCCGGTATTCAAGTAGTCCTTCAGTGTAATAATGCTAACATATTAACATTTTTGGCAAGAGAGCAGCAAATTTAGCCACAAATATGCTGTCATGTTGGGTGGTACAGGTCAGTAGAAGGCGCGTTGTAGATAACCCGAGATCTAACTCGAGATTTTGTGTTGAGCTGTGGCTGGTTGTTGTATGTAGCGAGTTTCTTTTCTCTTTTCAAGACAGGCGTGCGAATGTTACGCTAATTAAAAACTTTAGATAACTGAAAATTGGTGCCGAAAAGGATACTGCCAAGGTAAGCGAATACGAAATACTTGTTCAATAAAGTAAGAATCCGCCGAAGCTTGTTTCCATGTCATGGTGGAAGTGAATTTTACAGCAGCCGTTTCAGCTGATGTCAATGTATGTATCAGTATGTTGCATCGTACGGCTATACTGTATATGCACCAAAACAAAATGCCGAGGCGGATATTTTATAAGGCAGATCTCGTTGAAGCATATGTAAAGCCACAGCGATTTTTTTCTAGCAGTATTTAGTTAGCCACCTAAGCATAACAAGAAACGAGTCTATTAATCTTACATCATGACAGCAGTGTGCTTGAAACCAGCTTAGCCTGGGCCGCACACAATAGGGACCCACAGCGAGGGAAGCTGAAGAACACGAGCGCTTCATTGAACTGGTAATGAAGACGCACAACTTGGGAATAAAAAGATCAAACAATTTAATAAGACAAAGAATTTTGCGGTTCATGAACATACTCGAATGATTTTAAAACTAATGGTTTGCCCTTCACGCATAACCCACTAATAAGAAACGAATTGTAATAACTCGAAAAGAAAACAAGCTCTCTATCTGCAGACAGAAAATCGTGATAGCATCGAATTTCGTTGTTCGGCACACCACGTATACCATACAAAGTTTCTTTGTTTGCTTTCCAAGGGTAAGGGTAACAAAATTATTTTACATAAGTTTTCAGGCTTGTACAACAATACCATAACATCTCGTTGTCAAGCGGTGCATAAGTTCTCCGGAACTCCATTCAAAGTATGCCCCAACTTGTTATGCCAGCAAATGCACGGCAGCACAAGAGCAGAATCACGATGACGACATGTGTGAATATGGGAATGCTGATCTCATATGGACTATAACGGTACAGTCGCAACTACACCTTTAATCACGCTTTTTTAAATGATACCGTTTTCGGAAATTTGCGATTAGCTACCACTAGCTGAACTATATACTGTGCATATGAATGCTGGTAAAAAGAAAAGCTCCTTAACAAGCCAGCGTATTGAGCAGACGCAACCTGTTTTTTCAAATCGCAGCAAAAGTATTAAGCACTGGAGCCCAGCCATTTTCAGCTGCTTCAGTTTTGGTCGCCTGTTATTGAACGAAAAATTTGCTACAAGTACACGACATGGTATAGGCTCTTAAATCTAGATAAATATCGACGTATATGCAAGCAAAATAAAAGAAATTCAGCTCGAGCACATCATAATGGTTGTACTGGCGTACAAAGTTCACATATGACGCGAATTGCTTAAATCGGGATGGGTGATTGGCAGCCCAGCAAACCTGATAGTACATAGAGTTCATATTTAATCCCTGTATGAGGATTAAAAGGAGATTACGATTTACTTTTTAAATATACCGTCTAACGCCTACCACAAGCTTGACGTGGTAACCATGCAGTTTTGTTCTGTAACGCTATACCCCATCAAGGTGAATTTGTTTACATGCAACCCGGCTCACAAGACTGGACCATTAGTTCAACCTTCGACAAAAATCCGCTTGTACTAAGATCTGCAATAGGAATGTTGACTTTGGTCAGCTGACAAGCTTAGGCTTACTGTCCACAAAAATTGGTATTTATAGAAACTTCGGTTTAAGGAGCTAATGGGCAAAAATAGCAGACATTAAGGCAACGCGGTTTTGGCAGGATTCGCCTGCTGCCTATAAAATATTTAGGAAGTGAGCTGCTCTGATAATATCAGCCAAGTGCTTACCAAGATCGAGCTCTACAGTGATATATTTAATATATACATGAGCTTAATTCTTGTGAAACTGAAGCAAAATGTGGTTTCCATTGGCCAAAAATCTTTAGGTACACAAGGGTTGATAAAAAATTCAAGCAATAAAGCAATGTTGGCCACTTTGTTTCAAACTTCATTTAGTGATCAGTCAATTTTTGTTTTAACCATTTTCCTTCGTACACCACGAAAAAAATCTACAAAATAACTGCTACTACTAAATACAATAAACACGAATTTATTGGCTTGAAGAAGGTTGAAGGAACTTAATTTAAGGAGGAACAGCACTTTTACAGGGAAGAAGCTTTTTGGTGGCTTATGCACTAGCTTTTTTATTGCTTTCATCGATAGTGAGCAACGTTACCATCGGTTGGGAAAAGATATACAGGAATTCGTAACATGACAACATGGCATGCGTTGTGGTCATGTTTTGAAATCAAGCTGCTCTCCACAAACCTAACATGGATCCTTCGTTTTTTCGCCACAAAATACTGCAATATAGTAGTAATTGTTGTAGAAAAAACAAAGAATATTTCGTGTCTTTCGGATAAAATGATCCACTATTTGTTTTTTTTGTTGTTGATGATGCAACGATCGCAAAAGTGATTGTTGCCGGGCAACGGTCAAATCAATGCTTGCCATCCAACTCGCTGGAAAGTCTTGAAGAAGTATTGCTTTACTGAAAAATGTCTGTGTGTGTGTGTGTGTTGCTGTGCCAAGCGCATTTTTTATAATTCACAGTGCACGTAACCCTACTTTTAGAACTGCGTCACTTGTCATTTTCAGATGCGACCCACCGTTTCCAAAAAACGCCAAGCGTAAGCCCATGTTGTGTATCGGAGAGGAGAGCACCTGCGTCGGGCAATTAAATCTTAGCTTAATAAGAGATTCACCTGTTTCAACAAGCCATAGAAATTGCAACGAAGCAACTTTATGAGGCTGGACAGTAGAAAATGACTGGCATGTTTTGCAGTCCACAACATTGCACAGCACGCTTTTCACGACTGCGAAATGTGAACTTACGTAATTTTACTTTGTAGTGTGTGAATGCTCCTTCGCCTTTTTGCACAAATTTAAAAATGGTGTGGCTGAAGCGAATTCAAAACAATTGCCAAAAGATTTGCTTAGAAAAGCGAATAACAACAGACATTTTACGTATTAGCAAACATAACTCTTGCACGTGTTTTGAAGTTAAACCATTTTTGAAAAGCATGGTAGAAGAAGCAAAGAAACGTGTACTGGTTCAACGTTGCCAGTGCTATGGTTAACCTCAGCTACAAATTGCAGAAAAAGATTATAGCCATCGTAACCACTTCTGCAACATATCAGCTTCGAAAACTTCGAAACCAATTTTGCGCAAGTATTTGTGTTTTTTTGGTGACCACCAACTAGTATTTTTAACTGCACTGGCAGGTGGTTTGCATCTTAACTCATATGTCAAAACAAAGCTGATGGATTATCGAGCCAACACATGCCAAAATGTGTTATGTTATGTTATGTTCCTTGAAGTTCTAATGCATGACATCAAAACCTCCCGAATAGGTCTAACCTCAACTTGCTGACGCACTTCAGATAGCATTTCTACCATACGCTCTGTCTCCACTTTCCGCTTCTGTACTTCATTCAGTTGGTTTTCAAGTTCAGCCTGAAACAAAATAAAACAGACGTTAAAAAAACAAATGAAAAAAACGACATAGTCAAACAATTTTATTATCCAGTTGCGTCCCTCTCGCCCCTTGCTTCTGATCTTAATCCAACTTCTACAGAAAGCGTTGTGCAATTTACTCAGATTGCTCTTACTTTTAGACATTTTTATAAACTATTGCAATCTGATGAAGTATATTTGCAGTGGGCTTGGTTGATTACGTTCTAGATTTTCAGGGAGTCCAAGCCAAGCGGACTTAAATTATCTCCAACTAAAGTCGGTTTTGCATGCCCAATGCCATGCAGACGAGGACGAGAACGCAGAGGTGTAAACTGGAAGGACCTGAGGTGTTGAGCAATGCGCAACTAAAAGTTTATGCATGATTATGTTACACGAATACGTTAGTGTTTCATAGTTTGTCTCGCTAAAAATGTCAAAACGGGATGTGTATTTTTTGAAAATATCGTTTTCACTAGAAGTTTTGAACATCACATTTTGTACTACAGTAGCAAGGTTTATCCTGATAGTGCTCACTAATGCGCAAAGTTTTAGACTTGCCAGGTAGTGTAACGAACGACCCGCGGGCACATTGCAAGCAACTTAATACAGAAAGGATCGTTAGTGTTGTTAGTACGTTTGACGAAATATACATTTAAAACTGACAATTTACCCACATTAAAAAATTAGTGACACAATCGGAAGTGAGCCATAAATGCAGTGTTTAGCACACCACGCTTGCTACAACAAGAAGTGGCGACGTCTATGAAAGTTTGTAAACACAAAAACGTCACAGAGTCGGTTGAAACTCCACTCGTGTTACTACTACGCCAGTTACAGCGATGCTGCTCGACCAACTTTGCGCTAGACGACTTCTAAAACTTCGGGAACAGTGTCAGAGAGAAGTGTCACCCACTAGAGTTGCTGCGTAGAAACAGTATCTGGTCAGTGGAAAAATCATCACTCTTGGTAGCAGCGATTACAATCAGTAAGCTTTCAGGAAGCGACTAAAACAGGTAACGAAATGTGTTGCAGAATATACTAAAATGCAATAAATCTGTTCAACACTGACTTTACCAAAACGTTGAACTGTATGACAATGGACTCCAACCAGCAAAAAACAGGGTTTAAAGCTGGGGTCTCCAACTCAAATTGCTCCGAGGGTCAAATGAAAACTTATAAAGTAAATCGATGGCCGCATTATGATGCTGATACAATGGCAGTACCTGAACCCTACTAGAAACAATTTTTACATCTTATTTCCTGCGAAAGGTACCATGAGTTGTATGTAGGCAATCGAATCGTCTCTACGTTCTTTTGAAAGGAACTTGTTCACTCGCTAGCTGAGAACGATTAAACACAGGTGAATAAACTAAATAACGTAAATGCTAATTATTTGAAACTTCCCAGCAAGCATCGCAGGCCGCGTGTTTGACACACCAGGTTTAAAGAAATGAGTTGGTGGCTGGTACGTCATGGGATTACTGCCATAGCATCACTGAATGTTCAAAGAGTTTATTCTATCCTACTCAGTTCGTTTTGCTAATTCCAGCATGGCACACCGTAGCAGTGGGAGACCAGGAAGGTAATGATAAGTTAGAGGCGCCAGAAGTAATGATAAAAGCTGCTAAAGTTATGGGTCATATTTAGTTCTATGGCCATTGTCACATGCTACGCGCTGCGTTTTATCTCAAAGCTGTTTACTACTAAACGATCAATGCAAAACTGCAAAATATTCGGGTTGGCGGTCGCTTCTGCATCTTCCACCACTGGTTTTGAGCTGCCAAATGATACATACACGGTAACCACTTTTAATTCCTCAGAAACAAACGTTTAGTGTTTTGTGTTTGGTCATTTTCTCAAGTCAGGGGTGTCCAAGCGTTTGCCGAACAGTACCTAATTAATCGTGTGAAGGCCCCCGCAGGCCAGCAGACTCTTCCGACATTTTTAACCGTTAAACTTGTTCGCAAATACACTGCTACACAAAGATTTTCCTGTCACAATTATCTCATATTCACTCTCTACACATCAAAAACACAACAGGAAACGTCTCAAGTAGCAAGAACCCACGTCGCTCTGGCACAGAAGCGTAATCCAGGTTTTGGCGGGCAACTGTATGCAACACAATCTGAAACTAGAGCAGCGGGCACCTTGGGCGCCCCTGCATGGCATAAGTGGAAAGCTCAATTACATGCAGTCGCTGGGTCCTTTCAGAGCGCGCATTTTATTTTTGGCGATGCGTCTGCGTGAACAAAAACTCGAAAGGTTGAGAAATTCTTTGAATAAAATCTTTGATAGAGCACAGTGCATATTATGCATGGCAGCTGAACCTGTCAGAAGACAGCTGCTGTTGCTTCAAATTTCGCTTAATACGCAGTTTCTTTCAAGGCGTTCTTTTCCAGTGGACAAAAGAACGCTACTTATTTATTTAGACAGTGGGAGAAATACTTTGTCGAATTGCCAGCTTGTAATTGAAGGTATTAATGGCAATAACCTCATAGCTGGAATACCTGAAAACATAACAGTCTTCGAGAACAGAAAGTTGCCCTGACGTGTTTGCTATATTCTAAAGCAAAAGCCCGAATTAGGACTGCTTCTACATATAAGATCTATGACGTTCGACTGTATTACCAGTCACTGTTTTGCAACGCGTTAAAATGTATGTTGTATCTTAAGAATTTAACTAGTTTTGACATCTGCACCAGCGCTATTTGCGAAGAGAGAGCTACCTCATGCAAGAACACCACCTCACAATAAAATGAATAAGTTGAAGTTGTAGCATTAGCAAGCATGACGCACAACAAATGCCCTCAGATATGCAAAAAAAAGACACACGCTCTTCAGAACTTCAGCGGTCCTCACACTGCGAAACCTGACTTGTAAATGGAGATATGATTCCTCACATGCAAAGCTGTACATTTTAATAGAGCCATTGAATTTTCTATAGTACCGAATGAAGCAATGAGCGCATTCCCATTTTATGGTTCACAGGTTTGAAGAATGTACACTGAAATCAGATGGAAGTTGACCGTGACGACTGACAAGTCCAGATAAACTTGTTNGATTTACCGTACGTATTCTCCACATACTATCGAAAGAGAGTTGCGACGTTATGGTCTTTTTATGCCTAGTCAGAAACAAACGCCATGCAACACAAGACGTTGCATAAATATGAAAAAGAGAAAATCTTATTTGTTTAGTGCAAAGAACCAACCAACGCTCATCAGTGGGCGCAATTAGTAATGTCCGTTCTTTTCACCCTGACTTATCAAGAACAAATTTCTTTGCATTTTCTTTCACCATTTCATTGTGTTCGACGCGTCCTCGACAAAAAATCGTTAATTCTCTACTAGACATTTTTCAGCTTTAACTTACGCGAAGCGATACAAGCTGCAATTGTACGAAAACGTTTTGGGACATTGACGTACCTTCTTCATAATGCAGCAATCTGATACGTTGATGATTTCGTGGCTTACATGATCCGACGACAGGCTGCACGCCTTGCACAAGGCCGCGTCGCAATTGCTGCAGTACAAGTCCGCAATCTCCTGGAGGAATCAATTTAAAGAAACTATAAAATCACAACATGAAATTTTATGACAGTGTTTTAATGATAACTCATCAATGTCGTCAAAAAGTTCGACGAAACATCAACGTTTTCATGAAANTGATGCGATCGTTACACGACGATCTTGTCCCCAGAAGGCGGCAGCCCATCCACTGTTTCAACACTTGACNTTTGGAACGAGAGCACAAGTTAACCTTTGAAATGCTCCGGTTATTTTATGCAGACACNGTGGCGTCCGACGCACCAGCGATTAATTTTAATCGTAAACAAGCTTGTCTCAAATAAGCTTATTTCAACAAAACGACGCTGAATTTCACTTCTAACACTAAATAACGTTGAATAATTCAGGAAGCAAGAAACCACACGTTAGCGTCGGGCGCGCCTGGCACAAAAGCAAAAGGAATGCGTGAATCTGAAAGATGACGAAACGACGAGGTAAATGAGATATTTAAAAAATAACGCAAATCCCCAACGGTCGAACAGCATAATGCCGCTCAGTTTATTCAGTAATGTTAGCGTAGTCGCATTAATAAACTTTATTGGCGATCACAGGTAAAGGGGTTTGTACGGACAGCCGATTGTGCATGTAAAAGAGAGTTGTGTGATTATTCTTGATTACACGCTTTCTTAACAAGCCATGGGAATGTGGCCAGATGTTGCCGGCACTCCAAGCGCAAATTTTCTTTTGAGGTCTGATAGCAACAGGCTACTTTTAACACAGCTTGTGCAGCAAGTAAAACTGCATTTAACGCAAATAAATGCAGTTGTACCTGAGTGTGGTTCTGACAGCGCACTCCGCTTCTGCGAAACGGTGTCGATGTGGGGCCGGACAGGGTTCCCGCGCTTCCGGGAGTCGCTGGGACCAGTTTGTGGTTGACAAAAGGTTTCTTCCTCGGGTGCGTTACTCTGAGACAGCGCTCGCAGTAATAAGCCCGACACGTCAAGCAGGTCTTGACCGCCACGCGCGCAGGGTCAACGTCGCAGAACTGGCAATGGACAACGTCATTGTTTTCGCTAATGCTCGGGGCGACGTCGAATTTCGGCTTCGTCACGTGAACGTATTCTATTCCTTCTTGCTTGTGTCGAGACCTGTGGCGACTTCGACGAAGTTCGAAACTGCCATCGCTTTGCACCGAAACGTTCGAAGTACTGAAAGACAATAATCGATCATGTCCATGATTCGACGAGAAAACATGCAATTTGCCACACGTTTATTCAAGCAACGAAGTGGACCGCTTTAAGTAGAGAGGTATAGTTCTTGTAGCTAATTTTCCAATGTGCAGTGAGGGGCTGTGAGCATTTTTTCAACCGCCTACAGCATTGTGTGGCTACAAACTCGTTGGATGAGTGGCGGATTGGTCTACATCTGCATCAATCGCTCCAAATCGAGCCGTAACACACAGAAACATAGCAAACTGTTTGCAACTACAGTAGGCATATACTCCGCGAAAGCCTCCACCGTAAAGTCGACGAACAATAAACAGCTTTGTTTGCTTGAGCTCGCACTTCGCACTTCAGTAGGTAAGACGGCGCAAACATTTTCAGCAGTTCGGTTGCGGCAGCGAACTTGAACGTCAGGCGAATTGCAAGAGTTTAATACAACCAATCCCTTGCAATTGCTACCATTGAATAACGCAACATTAAAAGAGTTTTACTAAATCCTTTATGCTTGGCCGTCATCGGCAAGCGACACCAGTGCCATGAATCAGTTTTTTACGCCCTGGTTGTGAACAGGTTTTCTCGCGGGTTATGTTGGTTTCCATGGGCAACGCAAAACGTTTTTCATTATGTGCACAGCAAAAGAATGCAGAAAAACAACGCTCCAATAACGAGAACCCACGCCGCTGTGTCGCAGCGGAGACAGCAAACATTCCTGCGGTCGTTCGCGGCGAACATCCCAAGGTAGCTCACGGATGAATTCGGACTCGCCTCTCCCGCTCACAACCCGAACGTGCACGAAATTGTTGCGGTCTTTTTCACACTCAGTGCAAGAAACCGCGATGAAATGCAAAGATAGCACTGCAGGTGCTGCTCTACTAGCGTTGGCGCAAGAACGACGGCTTTTACGCAGCAGTTTACAACTCACCTCCGTGTAGATTTTGAGAACGATTTGACTTTAGTGCTGCTAGATTTATCACAGCACAAAAGAAATTTAAGCGAAATCAAAAATGGAAAAGCAAAATTCAAGGCTCCGTAGGTAATTGAAATTACTGGGCAGCAGCGAGCATGTGCTCACATTCTGGGGCAGTTGAAAGTCAATCAAAAATCACCGTCTTTTGAAACTCACACACAAGCCATGGGAATATCAAGTTCGTTAATTGTGATAGTGCTATAAGAGTCAGCTACACAAATTCTCTTTTACTAAAGTGAACCCCATAACTTACAACAAATCTGCTGGAAATAACAAACTATATAAAACTCTCCTAATTTTTGCAAACAGCACTGCAAAATCAAAATTCCCGAAATTTGGTGTAGAACCCTGGTAAAAATATTTTACCTTGCTTGGAAAGAATCAGTATTTTAGCTTGCTTGTTAAGAATTTAATCGCTAATTATAAACTGAAATTAGGCTTTTACGCAAGATATCCTTATAAGCTAGGAAAAATCATTCTTTATAATTCAAGAACTTCCACAGCCAATTTATGAAACAGACAAGCCGGGGTTTGGCTTAAAGTACGCGAATGGTATTGAACCAGCTAGAAAGCACTCCTGGGACAGCTCATTTTCTACGGTAACGAAATACTCTTGGTAAACAGTTTTGCTCGAATAGTGTGCACGAAAGACTACGCTGAACCTCAACTACGGTTTGGGTGATTGGCAGAGATAGGACAAAACCGTCGATAAGCTATATCAAATTTGCACTGTGCCTAGCTATTAGGTTCGGCTGATTAGTTTTCCCAGGCTCCTAGCAGTTTTGCTGGAATGACTAACCATAGTTAAACACTTCAATTGCGCCTTGCTTTTGCTTATACCGCCGTCTACAGCAATTGACCCAAAACTTTAGGCTACGAAATAGTTCTTCCGAATGATCGCCATTGCGATATTCTTCCTGAAAAATACTTTTGATATATGATAATGCACAAGAACAACCATGGTTGGATGCTTGCGAAGCAAAGGCACAAAACGTTATGTTCAAAACATGACTTGACAGACCTTGTCCAAGTCGATAAACTGCACGAACAAGATATGAAGTATCTTACCTGGATTCTTCTCCGCTACTATTGCCGCAGTCGTACGATGACCCTACGGCCCGGTTTGCAACAACCGAAGACGCAGCCCTTCGATACCCTTCGACGATATTCTGCAGTGGTAGATTTCTTTGTAGATTTGGAAAACTACCATCATTCGAAGCAACTATCTTGCGGCAAGTAGGACAGCGAAAAACGATTGCGTTATCCTCCGCTGCGCCGTTCTGAGAAGCAAGAATCCGTTCAACGCAGGCTGCGCACAAACTGTGCGAACACGGTAAAAGGACGGGTTCATGAAACAAGTCCAAGCAGATTGGACAAGTGAGTTCGTTCTCAAGAGATTCAATGCTCTGGGGTTTCTCTGACCCGTTATCGCTGAAGTGAATTGCTGATCCACTGGCATCTCCAGTGCTTTCGTCATTACATTCATACTGGCAATTTTCTACATCGGATCTCTGGCTTATGTCTTTGATTGTCAGGTCAGGCGTGCCGTTTTGCATTCCACTGTTCAGGCTGTTATCACACGACGAATTGCCACTCACCAGCGCCAAAGGATTGGAATGGTAAGTAAGCCGACTGCTTCCAGCACCACTGCTACAGCAGCTTGCTCTGCGACTACTATCCGTGCTGCTGCTGCTAAGTCCTATGCCACTAGATGAGGCTCGTCCGCCCCCTTCTCTACCGCTTTCATCTGCAGATGAGCTTTGGTAACTTTGACTGCTTCCCCTGCTCAGACTCCTAGGCAGTGGACTTGGCGTTTCCACCACTCTGGAGATGGGGGACAAAGGTCGGGCTAAGTAACGATCACAACTGCGGCTGCGGTCAGCGCCTCGTCTGGACACGTCGAAATTTATTTCTCGTCTGTCTGGAGAACAGTGAAGGTATTCCCGTCTAACCGGGGAACAGTCCAAGCGTTTAACGTAGGATACCTTTTCCGACAAAAACTGGTAATGTCCAGGCAAAGGGTTATCCTGACAGCTGTTGCCACACTTTGTTGAAAGCTGGAAATTGGAACACGGTTTAGGCAAAGAGAGGTGCTGTTGCTGCAACGCAGCGCTCTGAGCAGGAAGTGTGTGATGACGCAATCCCACGGATTGTTTGATTGGAATGGGTGAGACAGCAGGCGGAGAAACAGCTGTAAACAAAAAACTGCGGTTGTTTGTTAACTGCACGGTAAGAAGTAAGTTGCTGCGTCATGCCCATGAATAAGTTATATTAGTGATGCAAACTGCCAAAATAAGGAAGGTTCTTCACTTTGCAATCTAAGAAACGCAAAATCTTTATGGTGATATCCGACTAATTTGCGTTCTGAACCATTAGAATGTGTTCACTAAGCGGAAACAAAACGTGACTGATTATCTTGCAAGGCTCTTAATTTCTGTGATANACACTGTAGCATTTATTGTTTAAATAGTTGGNGAGTGTATATTGTGCGTTTTCAATTTATAAAAGTATTCGGTTTTCGTATGCACGTCTACTTCATCCGTTTCCGACGAGAAGTATCAGGGCGATGTAGTGATAAGCATGTATGCAGTCTCGAACATATCGATCTGAAACACGGGTGCCCCAGGCTCAAACACCACTTAACGGCAGCACCACTGACGAGGAGGTTGCTGGTGACGCAAAGCCTAACCTCTGAAGTTTGTTGAGGAAACCAAAGTGGAAACGCTTTTAACGAACATAACAAGAAAACAAAACTTTTCGCAAGAAGCAAACTCCTCACGAGAATATGAAAGACAGCGCGCGTTGGCAAACGCCGACGTAACATCTTTTTCGACGCTCGTGAAAAAGTTCAGTAAAAACTCAACACAAATGGTAATCATCATACACACTTTGGCGTACATCTTCAAACCAAAGCACTCATTACTTACCTTAATACTTAATTGCGTTTTATGAGTTCTAGATTGGGTGACAATGCGCGCTCATTTATTGAAAAGATGTTGTAGTTCGATAAATCCATGATCACTACATGACTGTCACTCGATCTTTTATATCGAGGGAAAGCATTCGGGCAATGCTAAATTACAAAATATGAAGCCATGTATTTGCCTTACCTATTGTGCCATACATCAGGACTATTCAAGTAGCTTGGTCGCGTTCTGTGCCGAAGTTTCACTTTGTCTTAGATTCAAAACACAATGATTAAGAGTTTTACAGCAACAAATTACTGTTCCTATTGATAAACTGCGGAAATATATGAAAATGTACTACTGTCCGTAATCTACATACCTCAAGACTTTGTCAAGCTACAACACTTAAGTTGTTTGTAGGACCGTGATGTTGGCTAAAACAAGTCATGGCTTTTAGGTGATTGATAACCATTTATGCTGCGCTCGCCTGTTCACCTGCCAGTCGCCCAAGGCTTCTGTCGGTTACGAATTTGCTCAAAGAATGTCCATCCTTAGCTGTATTACTACAATTTCCCGTTCTGGTCTGTTTCAACATAAAACAGCCATCTGTCTGTTTGCCCTGTTATCACGCAGACGTTTTCGACTTACTCAAAAGTTTGCGCCATCCTAGAGATTCTACCGCAAAATACTGCAGAAAGGTATCACGGTATGGTCAGCAGAAATTAAAAACATCTTGATAACGTGTTGTGCATAACGTTTCATTCAATTAGCTGCGAATTAGAATGGCTGTTAAAGACTCACTGCAAAACTTTTCCTTTGACATAATCTTATGAGTTTGTGACCAAATGACGATAAACACGACTCAAGTAACAATACCACAATGGTTAAAGTCGATGTCATTTTTCACATTCTTTAAAGAATTCAACCATTTTTTTTTCTCACTGAACTGAAACGTTCATATTGTTTAAAGATACTTCTCACCACCACGTTAACCACCGCTACGCTAATCACCACTACGAATCAATTAGACCACTTCCGTTATCTTCGGTGACTGCCAAAACGTCTCATACGAATTGAAAACATGCAACAAATTGCCACTCCGTTACATTGCATGTGTTGATCTAGTTAGAGACGATAAAATTTTTTCATTATACAGAATAAAAACCGCCTTTTCATGGCATAATGACGTTTGGCGGACGAAGCAAACTTTCCAGCACCACTGACTCACCGCACTGTTTGTCTGGACTTATTTCACTTGTCTGTTGGCTGACAGAACTTTTTCTTCAGTCTCGCACGCGGAAAGAAAGCACGTGACGCAACGCAGGTCAGCGAAGTGCTTCCGATCCAGCGAAGCAGTACTCACCAATTTGCAACCGTTTTACAAGGCATAGTGCAATTGTTGTTAAAAAATGTTAATTTCTCTCCAAATTTCGCTTCCACCATCAACAACAACTTACATTATAATGAAATTGTAGTGAAATAACTGTGCGTTTGATACACAAACAGAAACAAAGCGCGCTTTCGCTTAACGCAAGTACCTCGGTCACCACAAGCACAGATAAGCTTTTCAAAACGAGGCCGTCAAGACCTCGTCCCTCAAACAAACGGTCGCACCCTGTTATTTGCTCGGTAGCAGCTTATAAGTATTTTATTTATAGTCGAAACAGAGATATTTCAAAAGGAGAGTAGACTTGCAAAGCCCATAGAATTTGATTCTCTTGCTTCCTCCCAATAAGAAACAGATGAAAGCCGAACCAGTGGCGTACCTAGGGCTTCCCGCGTCCGGGGGCAAAGTCAGTTTTTCTACCCCCACCCAGACCTTTCGTGGCAGCATAGATGCGAAGAGTGAGTTGGGAGTTAAAGGGCGTCAAAAGCTGACTCGGGTCCCGCATATAGTTGTTTCTAGACCCGTCTGAAAATTTCATATGACTGTGACGTCACGCATTTGATGTCAAGACCTTTGAATCTTGGAATCATTAACTGTCGTAGAGTTAAGAAACTAATCGTTTCGCGTGATGCTATCCCCACTTTGCATTTCAGGTCACGATTGAACACTCAAACTGTTGTATTGCGACATTCCCAATTGCAGTAATACATTCGAATATCAGCAATTAGTGAAAGAAAACGCAAAAACTAGGCAAAAAGCTTTAATCTGCAAAAATCCTCATGAATCTTAATGAAAGAATTTTAATGGGACAAAAATCTTCTGAAAACACAGCATAAAACCGACCAGAGTTGCATCGCTGTTTCTTAAAGCACAGTTTGTTGGAGCCTGTTAAATGAAGCGTATCCGCTTGTTCCTATTTCTCTTGTCAGGTCTTGTCACAACTCACAATCACCGCTGGTGCCAGCTGTAGGGCAGGGTGGCCAAACTATGGCGCATGCGCCAAGTTTTGCGCATGGATGATTCAAGTGACGCATCTTTGTGATCGTAATAAAGTAAGATAGTAAACCTCAATATTTTTTCGGCTTTTTGTTTCGTACAAAACCCTTGAGAGTTGTCCATTATCATCTTGAAACAAGCTGATCACGATGTTCCGGATGAAAATAACGAGCCACCTGAGGAAAGAGCTCTTTTTTGTGATACCAACTGACTATTTGATCTGGAGTTTTTGGTTAATGTTCATGACCATCTCAAGCACCTGAATATCAAACTGCAGGGCAAGAAAAAATTTTTTCATAACTTACTAAATCATATCAATGCATTCAAGATGAAGTTAAAACTGTTCATTTCGCAGTTCGAAAACGAGGATATGAGCCAACTTCCGCATTTAGAGAAGATTGAAGGTGCTGCTGATAATAGCAATTGAGAAAATGCACTGAAAAGATCAAGTTATTGCAAGACTTTTTGATTTTGCTGAAGAAGGAGACTGAATTTTTGCATTATAAACCCATTCTTACTGGAACAATAGAATATGAAAATGCCAATAACATACAAGGTGGAAATCATTCGCTTCAAAACAAATTCAATATTGAAAACGTAATTTGAAGGACTTTCCTTCAGTCCAGCCCTGGTGTTTCTGATGTGATTCATTTCTGGCGATCCTTACCACGTGAAAATTTCCCAGAACTACGAAAAGTCGCTCAGAGTTATATTTCGTTTTGAAATAACGTTCACACGCGAAAAAGCATTTTCGTCTATGAAATTGATTAAAAGGAACGCTAAGTCGCGCCTTACCGATTCAAATTTGAAGAATTCTCTGCTGCTCAGTGCTCTCAGCAAAAAATTTACCTCTATAGTGGATTTAACTTTTCGCATTACGACTTGCCGTTCCCTACTCGCTATTGCATTCCGTACGTGAGATCTGGTTTGTATCAACTTGT
>JGI24159J19872_10005998_pt1 | contig 15764 bp, 8 predicted proteins | sample Ectturendosymbi4_FD_19872 | JGI IMG/M metagenome (IMG submission 19872) | reverse complement strand
TGTGTTTTTTCTGTAGTGTGACATTTTGTCTGTCCATTTGTGCTTAACTTTTAACCACATAATGACAAAGCAATGAAATTTGAATAAGCATTGGATTTACTAAGCATCCCCTTTACTGTTAGGTATACAATTTCGTAAAAGCACTGGTATGTTGTTGCACAAAACTGTGACGTGATAGACAAAAACTAACATCAGAAATGAAATCAACACCCTGAAATTAGTCTAAATCAGTTGAAAAAGTTGAAACAACTAAATGTGTGTATACCTGTGTTATCAATTTTGAGAATGCAACTTCCACACAAATATGTTGTGCAAACGACTAAGAGTTTATGAATGGCTAGATCAGAAATGACTGGGCTTCATTTCTTTTTTTTTATCCGAAAATGACATAAACTTTGTTTAGAAAATTCCAGTTACAAACTTTTGTCGTTAACAACTCCACAAACGTATCTTGGGCATGGCAGGTGTGTTGCTTCCTTTAATTTCAATTGTGTATGATTTATGGATACAACTTTTCCTGAATCAACAAAGTCCAAAGTACTTCTGAAACTGCATAAAGCTTTTAACTTTAGTCTAAAACTACTCAGTGTGCTCTCAAAGCAGTTATCCTAGTCCCTAAACTAGACCTGTAATTTTAAACACAAGCATGCGTTCGTGTCGGAATGAATGCAAAAAGGTCAGTATTGGTCAGTACCAGTGATGTAGTCGAGACCGTAACCTTCGAAACCGAGACCTGGTTAAAACGTCCGAGACCGAGTCACCGAGACTTCATCAAAAATTCCGAGACTGAGAATCGAGACTTCAAAATTTGTGGATTTTTCTGAAATTTTTCAAAAAAATGTTGTCATCACTTCTAAGTTTATTTTTTTCGAATTTCAGGCATTTTTCCGACCTGTTTTGGTTGTTTCTTACCTGCAAATGCAATGAACAAAAAACCCGTTGAATTATGGAAGTTCTACCAAGCCATTTCTTTTCGATATTCAAATTCTCAAGACAATAGGCTGTGACCGAGACCTGTAGCCCCGAGTCCGAGACAGGACCTTCGAGACTGAGACCGAGACACGCGAAAATGGGTCTCGAGACGAGTCTCGAGACCGAGACGAAGTCTTGAGACTCCATCACTAGTCAGTACGTTAAACAATCATGACGTGACAACGCAAAACTTGTTGTGCTTAGCTGATTCTTATCATTTGATAGCTCAAGCAGACATCCTAGTAAGCAACTGACAGCATGAAGCACGATATTGCCCCTAAAATATAGTGGAAATAGATTTACTGAAGTCCTACTTTTTCTTGTAAAGCTTACAAAAACTTTTGTATCTGATTTGTGAAGCCAATTTGTTTCGCGATCCCAAAATGACATTTGCGACCCATAGTTTGAGAAGACTTGGCCTAGTTAACCAGTAAGATTTAGATTATAGGACGTAGCCTACCACCTTAATTTATGGAACAAAGAGATATCAGCTGGTACGCAACATAACCAACATTGGTGACCTTCGCGAATGTCAGAGCTTTGTTGTGCATACAGAATTTCGTCGATTGTTACGACACGAGACTGTAAAAAAGTTTTTGAGGCCTATGCTAGAATTTTTGTTTGTGAATGCTGTGACGCCAGTTACTTTTGTAGATAATGTTTTGATGCTTTTGGTGTTCAAGAAAACTCGGCACGCACCGAATAAATTAGTTTGATGTAAAAAAATCGTCCTTTGAAAGGGTCTTTTGGGTGGAAGGGTGCTGGAATGGACCTTGCCTAGGACGCACCGGCAAATTTAAGATGTACAAAGAGCAAAGAGCATGTGTTTGTTTACGTTTCGTGCTACGGTTGATTAAGCAAGAGGACGTCATAAGCTATGAGGGGGCGCTAAAAATTGATCTTTCCAAGGGTGCTGGAATGGTTTGAGCCGGCCCTAGTTTCAATTCAAATAAGCACACTCATATGCTTTTGTTCGTAACACAAACTTTCTGGCTTTTTATTGTACGAATATGTTTTTTGGTGTGCATTCTGGGTTTATTTGAAATCACTGAATGGGAGCCCTGCATGTGACTGTTAAACATAGACATCTTGGCAGGCAATGCAGCGAGACAGTGGCACTGCCGATAGCGGTGAGCCACGTAGGGAAAGGTGGAGCAAGTAGGACTAGGGGCATAGTCGTCTTTTTTGATTTCTTAAAAGAGTTGAAAACGTTGAACTTTAAGTTTCCATGGTGATTGAGTCTCATACCAGCCGTAGTACCAAAGTGAATTTTTCCTTGATAGGCAGCCATTGTTACTAGTTACGGAGCAAGTTGCGTTTTTGCTACCCAAAATTAGTTTATAAAATCGCATTTAGATGTGGGTTTTGCCCGCGTTAATCAACATATTCTGTTGTGAGTTTTTGTGCCGTTGTAGTCAGGGCAGTGAAACATTATTTGATAATGCCAGATTTTAAATTCTTTTTAAGTTCAGTTGGTACTTCTTCATTTTATTTTTTAGATATGCATGGGGCACATCTGACAAAAATATGGGGCACACTCAACACATTGCCACTAGGTCAGTCTAAACAAGGTGAAGCTTGAGGGGTTATATTGGATTGCAATACAGAATAATTCTAATCTATGAGCATTTTTAGGTTTATTATGTGCTTAGAGGCACAATATATTTGTAGGGAAAAGCATGAATTTCAGCACACTTCATTGGTTTCATTTAATGTTTGGTAATCATAAAAATGTGTTTTGCCATGCAGTGATAGTGGGTAATTAGAATGTTAAAAAAGTGGAGAGGCAGTCAGCAAGTTCCTATTTTACATGAGATACCACGTGAATATTATGCAATGCGTACAACCCAACTTTGTATTGACCGGTCAGGTGTGCCCCATGCCTGGGGCACACTCGACAGAAAAATTACCCTTTTTAAAATGATTGTAAAATGTTTTCCGAAGGGCGTTGTTTTCATGTTTTGGCATGATAGGGTGTATATAGAGTTGCTTTATTATGTGACAAATTTTGAGCTTGTTTGGACTTGAAATAAAGTAGCAGTGGTTGAAAATGCAAAAAAGTGTCGACTGTACCCCACCTTCCCCTAGTTTTATACTGTACGAAACGAAGCACGAGTAAAGCTATGGCAGTGCTTCCATAAGTGTGAAAAATCCATTGTTAGTGTGAGACTGTGATCAACATGCCGTGTGAATACCTTAATCAAAAGACTCTTATGTAGGCTTCTTTCCACACCGTATAAAAGTATGTGGCTTGTTAGAATACGTCCATGCAAACTTGTGGGAATACGTCTTTACCGTTAAGGTTTAGTTCTAACTTCTTAGTGAGCACTAAGTGCAAAGCTACATTTGCTGTGGCGAAGTTGCGTGATTCACCTGCTCAGTTTCTTAAAAGACTGTGAGGTTTTCTAACTTTAGTAAGTTGTCCGAGAGTCTTGTCAACATCGTACTACTTCTCATTGCTTGAAACATTTTTGCGAGAGTTTCTAACTTGTTTTTCCACCGCTCATGTTGTTCTGGTAGTTGATTATTCTTCAGTTATAACTTATTTGTAGAAGGTGCTCGAAAAATGGATATGAGGCAGTTTATGAAAAGAAAAAGCAGTAAAGCGTATTGTGAACGTCCATTTGCATTGCATCGTCATCAACTGAAAAAGATAAGCAAAATTTCGACGTTGTCCTCCTGGAACAATTTCTGAGGACTCATGGATGCACTGATTTCGATGCAATTCTTAGGTCATAAAGTGTGGTGCTGTTTGGTTCAATTCCTTTAAGTCACGAAAAAACGATAAATGCCGTAGTTGTCAGTTTCCTACAATTTTGACGCGTGGTGAACAGCCTAAAAACACGAAAAACCAGTAAGCTAAAAGAGTTTTTGATATTCAAGCGCGAGGCCGCCAAACGTCCGAGGCCCCGGCCATTTTCCCGGTTGGCCCAATGGTTAATCCTGCCCTGAGTAAGGGGTGGATAGTAGGGAGGCGGTCGCCTACTGTTTTTTCAGAGATGCCGAGGGGCCCCTTTTGAGAGTTTCGCACTGAGTTTTTGCATTGTTTTGTTAAAACGCTTATGAACNATTTTAGAGCCACNTTTAATAAGCTCTGAAGCNTTGCANATGTTGTTCAAAGTAAAGCAAACATTATGTGGCAATGGGAGCTCCTCAACAANTTTAACGTGTAGACAAAGAATAATTTAAAATCAAATAACTTCAAACAACTTGCAATGTGAAATGGACTTTCACGTAGAAGCAAATTCCCAGACAAAATGAAAAAATTAACTTTCAGCAAACAAACGTTTCTATATAGCATGTGCAAAATATAGAGCCCCTGTTTGGATATAACGTGCACAAACATTGGGACCATGGGGCCCTAAGACCACATATTGTCTTAAAAAGGCGATGTTTTGGGGCCTCACCTGAGAGTTCGCCTCGGACCCCTAAACTCTAATACCACACCTGGTTGTGATGGCTATTGGCTGCTTGCTGGTTGTGATGGCTATTGGCTGCTTGCTGGTTGTGATGGCTATTGGCTGCTTGCTGGTTGTGATGGCTATTGGCCGCTTGCTTCGAGAAACTTTTAAGCGCGTGCGAAATGTTTTTTGCAACAAAGATGACGTCGCGTTACTTTGAATATTCTGGGCTTTTATTTCTCAGAAAATCAGGCCGCAGATGGCATATGAGATGAAATTTCAGAATATAATGAATAAAACGATTGCCCGGTTGAGTAATTGTCAAACTTGAATTTCTTGTTCCTTTGGTTCGGCCCAACTTCAATTTTTCTATGAGGAATTGTTGCACTTGATCGTTCAAGGTAACTGAAGATGCCATCTTTGCGATGCTCAGCTATTTATGGCAGATCGTGTGCTAGGGAGAAAAACTTGCAAACACCATGAGCGGTTATTCTTCATGTTGTGAATTAAGAAGGTAACTGCCTTGCATGCAGAGTGAATGATAAAATGAAATGATTTGCTATATACGCTAAGGTAAGTGCGCATATTCATTTTGCTGCAAAGTCACTTAGCAGCTGAACTGACGTTCTCATGCTGCGCGCATGTTTCGAGACTTAGGCTCAAGATTACTGCGCTGCTGAGCCTATCCAACTCCCCATTACTACTGTACCAGTAGAGGAAAATGAAAGAGTACTTAATGAAAGTATGAAATAAAAACCAGACGAAAACATTTCCTGCAATCTTCACACAACCGAGATTTATTGTCAGGAATGCAACGAGTCCGCATAAAATATTTGTTTGCAAAACCTGGACTGCTATTTTTTTACATCAGTTTGGATTTTGAAAATTCTCTACATGGAAGTTAAACTTCAGAGCGGCCTCTGTACGTCTAGAAAGGGAGTTCCTCATATTCGAATTAAATTCACAAGTCAAAGTCTGTTACAATACGTTTATGCTTTATTGACATCATCTATATATGAATCCGGAATGCCTTGGAGTTGGTCAATCCTGTAAGGTGTGAAATAGGAGTTGGTCAATCCTGTAAGGTGTGAAATAGTCTTTTTAATTTTTTTGCATTATTTCTTGTTAACTATTTTGCCAGCGTGGGATGCAAAGCAGCATCAGTGATTGCCTTTTGCTTCGTTTGTAGAGATCAAATTTGGTCATTTTAGTAAAGATACCCTGTTTTATCTGGCGATTTTGTTCTCAAATAGAGATTGTCTGCGCACATCAAAATCCAGTAACTTATACAAAATCCCTGTCACTATGATAACAGCAAGGATCATTCCACCATATCTGGCCAACGCTTACATTCGTTGCATTTTGATCGGAGTTTTTTCTCAAACAACCTGAAAATGGCCAAAGTAATTTCTATATAAAAATCAATCGTGATAAACACAATCCTTCCAATCATAGACCAATTTCGCTATTATCCCACTTTTTCAAGATATTTGAAAAGCTAGGTTTCCACAAAGTCAGCAGCTTTATATCGAAAAACGAAGTATTTTGTCCAGAAGAGTATGGATGTCGTGGTAACTACTCAAGGTCTTTGGCACAATCATATGATCATCTTTTAACCGAAAATACTAATAATCTCTATACTTGTGCAATTTTCCTTGACTTGCAAAATCTTTTGATACTGCCAATCACCAGATTCTGATTGGTGAGCTTAATCACTGTAGCATACGAGATTTCACTAATGGCTTTTTTGCAAGTTACTTATCAAATAGGAGAGTGTACATATGCACCAACATCAGTCTTAATCATGGAGTTCCATAAGGACCAAACCTACAGGCCATATATTCATTTATTGATTACGCCCAGATTGAAATGCTTCAAATAAAAAATCGAATAAACAGAAATTGGAGATTCTATTTCAAAAAAGTTCCTGCATAACCGACAGAAATTTCTGGCCACCTCGTGTAACCGAGAATACCTGCTCTCCATCAGCTTTTGACAACATTGTGACAACATATTTTACATCTACATTTAGTCCATTTGTTTATGCTGTGTCCGATACACAGCTTAAATTGTAAAGGTTTTCTGAGAAAATCTCATAATTGTTAATCTGAGCATATACTAGTTATATATTTTCCATTGTTTTAAATTTGTATATGTTACTTAGGATTTCTTCAGAAAATTGCGCATAACCTCCAGTGATCCGTGTCTTGTAGCTTCTTTTTATCAAAGTCCAAAATCTATCATCTGCAGCCAGGGACCGAGTTTGCTAGAAAGCTTTGGGGTGCATGTTATTGTGCACTGTTTGCGTTTGATGACGTCACCATGTTCACTCAACCGTAGTAAGACGTTTTTGTAAAATTGGTAAAATGGGAGGCAAATTGTGTGGAAACGATATATTTTGGGGAACATGGCCCAAGTGCCCCCTGGCAACGCCTATGGTGTTATAGCAGTCATATAATATTGAGCTAGTTCCTGACAATGATTACTACATACTTGCTTCTTTGCTAAGTACATAAAACTTTAGTATTAGCACTTGAAGAGTTCTTTGCCAAAGTAGATAAAACAAACACAACACTTCAATTCAATATCTTTTATCACAAAAATTTGGGGGGAACAAAAGATATTGTGTCCCCCTTGTCCAAACGTTGGGGGACATGTCCCCCCTTAAACTCGGTCCCTGTCTACAACCATTTACAATGTGGTGGTCGGAGACAGGGACCGAGTTTAAGTGGGGACATGCCATTTTTTCTGATCGAAACTTGTTCTGTTTGCATGTTTTTGCATGGGGAACATGCAAACAGAACAAGTTCCGATCATAAATCAGCTGAGCGATATGAGTATCTGGAGTGTGGTAATCAAGCACAACGACGCTTAATCAATGTATAAATTCGTCGGCGAGGTAATTTGGTAAAAAAGAATCATATTAGCGACAGTTTCCCTTCAAAGCATTACCCTGACCCAAAGACACAGTATTTTGGTATATAAGAGCAGTTTTAGATTAATTCGTTCATTCGTGAAATCATAACTATTATGTCTCCAATTAAGGCGGTGGCTTTGTCCCTGCATTGATGCTGTCTATGATGAAAAACTTGGCAACATTCGGAAGCAAGCTCTATGCTCTATAAGTTAGTTCAAGCATTTGAAATCTGCTGATTGCAAGCAAAGGTCACACTAGGAAGAAAAGTTAAAAATCAAACTCATCTGTAATCTCCACACCTTCAATTATTAAAATATGTTTGTCGCAAAGCCTGACAAACCACTCACCTAAACAACAAACGCGAAAAAGCATGGACTTTGATCAACACATTTACATCAAACCTGTATTTTCAATTCCAAAATTCATATTGAGGACTAAGATGTTTTCAAAACAGCTCTGAATAATGTGCTATTTCCTCCTGCAAAATATAACGTGATTCGCCTAGTTTTATACGTGCGGTATCATGCCGCCATAGCAGCTACAAAGCCAGGAAATGCAAACAAAAGTATATAGGTATCCAAAATAATAGCAGAAGCCAAATGCTCACAGTTTCGAACGAAACGATTTGCAAAATTAACTATTGTTTCAGAATAAAACATTTTTCTTCAACAAGACCTATTATACGAAATTGTAGAATACAATCAAACTTAGATTTCATAAACTGAGTCGGAAGATGTCTTTCTGCGATAATGGTGTAAAAACGAGAAACAAATGCTACCGTCTGCGCTTTACAGGGTATAATTTGCCCGATCAAATTTACACGAAACTGAAAGTAACGTGCTCATTGACATAAAGGTTGATTTTTATCTTTAGGAGGTGAACAAAACCTTTTTTGAACAGGACAGGAGATTTGAGATATATCAATTTGTGGTGTGGACAACAGCAACAATGTTGAAAACGTTAACAACTTTATATGTGAGTATTTAAAAGGTGGAAAATACCTTCGCAAACATGTACATGATATATAAACCTTGACGGCAACAAGCATACTTTTTCAAAAAAAGTTGCTGGGGTTGAAAACCTTATTCCGAATAACTAGAAAACCTCCTATTGGTGATAACGCGTTTTTGGAAAACAAGGTGTCCTACTGTCCATTGTTCATGTATCTGCTCGTGTGTGAACCAATCCTTAAATAGCTAGTTCGGTTGAAGCTGGTGATCAGCAAAAACTTAATTTTTTCTGGACAATGAATGACGAATCGGAACTATCGTTCTACTTCTGTTGACACCTCACACCTTGTGAATAATTGATGAAAAAAACTTTGTCATTGGTCGTAGTGTTGGTGATAAAAAAATATCGCGAAAGCGAAACTATTCTCAGTCTGTCGCATTAGCCGCTGCCAACAGAGACGCTTTTGCTGCATCAAAGACTAAGTAAAATGCTTGTTTATTTGCTGCTATTCTTCCATGCAGTGCATTCACAAGAGACTTTGTCAACAACAACACTATCGGGTACGTCAAAACGTTATACTTGTTCCTCACAGATGTGTTAGCAAGTTTCAGAAGTTTGGATTAGACAAAAATAAAGGAACTAGCAGGATTTTGAAACATGTAAAAAACGTTCAATTCAACATTTCTTTTTCATTTTCAAGCTATATCTGTTCACATTGCATTCCTTTTGAAATCATAAAATATCATGGTAATACAACAGAATGAATTTCGTCAAATGGAGGAGAAATCGCAGGTGCTCAGGAAATAAAAATAGATTGACGCAGCTTATCAAGCATTTTATTGAATTTTTTCAAAGTGACATCTCATACACTGTTGCGGTGTTTCGTTAAAAAGTTTAATTTTTGAGTAGGACTGAAAAATGTGAAAACAAGCTTGAACGAAAATGACAACAAGATTTTGNGAGTGAAAAAGCAGGTGTGGTACAAATTCCTCTGACTCATTTNAAATCAATTAAACTTTTATCCGTGAAATTTTAAGGCATCAGAAATGTCAAGATTATTGNAATGTTAGATTCCACTGTATCTTGTTGAAAGAATGGTAAAGGCTGAGCAAGCGTCCAGTACGGTGATTCATGAATCCTGGTTGAGTGAGTCAGCGTCAAATGCCTAAAATTCAGACAACCTAGTCTGCTTACGTCATTTCATTTTCTTGTGATAAATTTAAGCAATGTAAAATTTAGTTTTGAATAGGATCCACTTAGCTTCTGTATAAAACTATCGACGCATTCTATATGAAACGAATTTTTAAACGATATGATATTTTCCAGTGATTACTGAAATGGAAAGAATTTGAGGAAAGGTCACAGATAAGTTACAGTTTCAGTTATGCATGGGTAAAACAATACCTACCTGTGGGGTGTGCCAAACAACATTTAATGTTTTTTCGTAAACGCATTGCAGATGTCGTGGAGTTTGTTTCTTTCGATAACGAAGAAATGTACTGGGCAATCAACGACAGTCAGATTGTTGAATCAAATGGAGAGCTGATCGGTAGGAAGGAATAGTGTGAATATCATTAGCAGTGATATATTGTTGCCATTATCTAATGCAAAACGACACACCCCTATTTCTAATTTAGATTTTTCGAGTGATTCTAACGTTCAGAAGAATATAAACCAGAGATGCACTACTTCTAAGATGAAATAAAAATAAAATAGAGACGCAAGCTAATGGCTGAATTATTTACCTTCTGTCTTCTATTAAACGTTTGAATGATTAGTTGCATCCAGCGAAAAAATTAATTGGAGCAAACGCTATTTCAGCCGACCTCAAGCAGGTAAAGATTAATTCAGGATTTTGTTTAAAGTTCAAAATATTTAATAGAATCACCCTTCTAAACTCGATAGCATGTGCTTGTATTTAATCGCAAACTTGCAGTTAAATTTCCAACCATCAGGTTGTTCAAAGGTAACAAACAAACTTTAGCCTTGCGGCAAGCTTCTGAGGAATCTGCCTGCTTTCTGCTTGCATTCTTTTGCGACGATTAAAACTTGCAAGCGTATCTGTTTTTCATATTTATAGGCCACAAAGCCTATAAAAGCCTATGACCACAACGCCTATGAAGTGCAGCAACGCATATCAAGCAAGGCAAAGTTGCAAATCGTAATCCCTTGCATATTAAGGCTTTGTCTTGATCACCCAATTGGACCGACGATTTGTTCAAAATAATTTTATCATATAGGCCACAAAGTTGTTCAAAGGTCTTGCTTCATGGCAAGTAATGTGCAATTTACAAAGAAGCATGTGATGCATCCCTGAATAGAACTTTCTCTTTCTTTAGCATCCCGGTTCGCCATTGAACCTTGTCCAACAATCACCACTGACTCCAGTTTTGTGGGAATGGTGGCTTTGCGCCACCTACCGGCATGGTGGTGGACAGTGAACGACACGGACTGGTGGTATGTCTGCGTCGATACAGGACAGGAGAAAAAGTTGATTATGGAAAAACCAGATTCAAATTGCTGTTTTGACTTGATTAGGAATAAATGGTATCCCGATACTGTATCACTGGCTGTAGATACCAAAACCTACGTGCAAAGGTGAGATTCAGTTCGATTGCTTCAGAACAGTTCTACTGTGGCACAAACAATATAACGCATAGAAATTTGTCAAAAAAGTAATGTCAATCTCCAGCTTTTGGCGAGTGCGAGGTGTACACGTGCCCCTGTACATTTTCAAGAGCTTCAATAATTATGGCATTATAGTGATAAAGAGGATCTCAGTGGCCAATCGTGATAGCACTTGCAACCAAAAAAAATCTTTTATGCTTCACGACAACTTACTCGAAAACGTATCATGAGACTTTTGTGCGGCAGTCACAAATTTAACGTTTACTCCGTTATCTGAAACGAATTTTCAGAAAAGGCCCTGAACCAAAGCTAGGGAGCCGAGGATCACAAAATGCGGTTGAAAGTTCAACTACGTACAAAAGAGAGCTGGCCTACATAAGATCACGATCAAACTTCTACAAGCGCTTCTACTCTGCTTTGATAAAATATCCTTTTGCATGTTCACTATCTTGGGATGAACTTCTCTTCAACATAGATATTGCTCTTACTTAGCTCTTAATTCGCAATTCGCGTCGATTGACTTTGTGTCAGGTGGTGACAACAGGCAAAGAGTTATTTTGGTCTTCGGTTGGTTTTCACAGTTTCGCCTACAAACATGTAAAAGGGACAAGGCAGAGATGTCTGCAGTTCTTATGCTGGACAAAACTTTGCAACCCTTGGTTTTTCGACGGGCGTTCACTTTAGCGATTGCGCAACCACAAACCTATGTTTTCTGCGTTTATGCATTTAGCAATCCCAACGGGCTCATCGTTGGAGAGTTGGATGGTTATCAGAGACGCAAGGAAAGTTCATTTCGAATGAAGCGAAGCCGAGCATACAACGCTCTTTATGGTAAGCAGTGCATTGTTCAATAAAGAAACACACTTTACATGGAAACCACAAGGATTTCAAAATGTGAAAATACTAGTGCACACAAAATGTTTTTTTTAGTGAAGGGCATGTAAACAGCAACAGAGATCTAAAAAAGAAACAGAGTAAGAAAAATCGCTTCTGCTTAAACGTATGCCAAGCTTTGATCTATTTTTTTAGATCGGAACATCTGCAGGTCCTTTCTTCGGGGGTTTTGTTTTTCATAAAAATATAATTTTTTCTTGACGTTTCCATTAATCATGAGCGTTACTTACAAAAATATAATTTTGTAATTGGATTAGAAAAAAACATTCATATCAATGTCAAGCATATACTTTTCTACTTTACTCTGACCCGTAAATTGTACTAATATAATTTTGTTTTGAATTTTAAATTCATAGAAGAAACTTGCAACTATTCTTATTTTCAGATTGGACAAAGTTTGGAGACACCAGCATTAAGCTTTTTCCTATCAATGGCGAAATGTCAGCAACCTATTTCGAAGCAACACAGTTATGTGAAGAATTTTCCAGCTCTGTTGTGCTTCCTCGCGGTCTTGCTGAACACAACGCCATGGTTTCACTTCTAAAACAATTAAAAGGTAAGGAGCAGACTGCCCAAACAGTAACTTACCTCGATAATCCACTAAATACAAATTACCTCGTTAGAAAAAAAGCAGCCTTTTTAGTTCAGCGGGAAAAAATGATGCTTTGGGAGTACCAATAACATCAAATTAGATCAGGCTTAATTCAATTAAACAAGAAAGGAATTACAGCAAGCCTTCAGGTGATTCATATGTGATTTACCAATAAAACCAAACAATGGACAATGTGACACACAACGACAAGAACGCAAAATACAAATTGCAAAGAAATGAGTGGTGTTTGCGCGCATGATCTCTATTGTTGCTTGCTGCTACAGTGCGAAGCTTTGCGCACATGCCGCTCGGACGTTTCCGATCGTAACAATATAATAATTAATAAAGTTCACACAAAAATTAAATAGCATAATTATATTATAATACAATATAAATAAGTATAAAATATTATCAAAATACTGTTATATAAAACTAAAGTACTGCAGGAAGTATATTAATGCTGTAATGCAAATAAAATAAAGCATGGGTAATATAAAACACGAGAAACATGTGATAAAATACCATCATCTTGACAAAATAAACTAAGTTCAAATATTAAAAACAGAGAACATTAAAAATTGAAATATTGAAATGTATTATATTTTATATAAAAAACGATAATTTGCAGAAGCTGTCCCTTCTCTGGGCGCAGACAGAACAATATGGTCTTCAGTAAAACAAGTTTACCCAACTCAGGTATAGATAGGATGTGAAACGTTTAGTGAACGATTAAGCAAAAGTAAAGCAGAGTAAAATGCACGGAAATGCACAGAATTTCGCAATTCACTGCAAAGCAGCTTAAATTACCCAGTGTGCAGCAATTGAACAATTTGAAATGCGCGGTATTTAGCATTTGAGCAAAAACACGCAAACGCTGGTGTAATGCTTACGCTGACAAAGGAAGTTAACTAAGTGATGGAACTTCGCTCCTTTAAGGCGTTATAATAAATATATGGGAAAGTTCTGTCTTCATCGTTGAATAGTGTTCGCTTGCACAAATAATAATACAAAGATTCTAGACAAATACGTTTTAGATAACAGTCATGTGATGTCGTACCAAATTGAAACCATGGAATCGTTCCAGTGAGTGTTTAGTAAATTATGCTTTTTCTCCTTATTTAATATGATTTTTAGGACAATTGCCCCTGCAGTGTTCCGTTAATCGTATGACAACGTCTCGTTATGTTTGGCCGCAGGGCTAGATATTAGGGGAGGTGAACGAGGCGATAGCCTTAGGCCCCCTTTTTTCAGAGATGCCATTGAACCTTTCTTTGAGAGTATCGCACAAGCTTATGAACCACTCTAGAGTCACGTTTGATAAGCTCTGTGCTTTTCAAGATGAAGCACAAAGCATATGTGCAAATACGCTGAAAGGGGCAAAGTTCAAGTGTCCAGCTTCAAAACGTTACAAAAGTTGGTGCTTTTGAATGTACATCATCCCTTGAATTTGGTTCATGAATTGAAATGTAAAACAAATTTAAATCTTTTATCCACATAGTCCCATATCTACTTCTCGCAGTGGAAATTCTTTGGGCGCCCTTTTGAGAGTTTTCCTTGGGCCGCGAAATTCTCATACAGTATCTACCCCTGTTTGGCCGATAACTTCGTGATCACATTCAACGCATGGTCTTTCGTAGAACTTACATTAGGATTCGTTTAGCGTTCCAAGATTGCATTTTGGACTTTTCCACCGTGAGTGCTGGACTTTCGCGCCTCAACGTACCGCAAATGCAAAGAAGAGTCGGCTTTGTTCTTAAGCCATGCTTTGCAAGCTGCTCTCTTTGCTTGAATAGCATCTTTCATCTCTTGGTTTTATCAAGGGGTTACTTTTTTGCCATTATTCGCCACACAGAGTCGTTTCCTTCCGCATACTCGAGCAGCAGATGTAGCTACAGCTGCTTTAAGCANCCGCCACTCCACCTCCGCGTCCACTGTGCATTCCCGGAATTCTCGGAATAAGGNCAATACGCTGTCCGCAAAGGTCTTCTTACACCCTTGTCCGCCAGGGCCTCCCACTTTATTCGGTAGGATCTCCTGGTCCTGCACGTTTGTTTAAGCTTTTGCAGTTTTTCCATATTCAAGTGGCAGACCAGCAGATGGTGATTGGTCGACAATTCTGCACCACTTTTAACACGGACGTCCAACACTGAACGCAACAAGTCACCTGAAACCATGTAGCAATCAATGAGTGATCGTTGACCCAACGAGCCTCTGCACCAGGAGTACTTACGCACATCTCCGTGCTGGAACAAAGTGTTCATGATGCACAGTGCGTTGTTACAGCACGGTTGCAGCAGGACTCTTCCGTTATCATTAACGTCGACATCACCGTGTCAACCAATCACACCCCACCATGCCCTGGAATCGTACCCAACGTGGGCATTGAAGTCTCCCAAACGGATCGTGGATTCGTTAGTTTTAACCAGCTCTGTCCAACCCAAATGGCTTACTGGGCCAAAAATCATGTCGCTATCTTAACCAGGGCCCCACATGTGATGACATATCAATGAGGGCTGCACATTGAATGACTTACTTAGATCTGAGCAAACCAAATTTAGCTGAAGCTAATATACTGAAAGCGTTCGAATCCTATTTGCAATGTTTACAGACATGACAAAGTGGCACTGAGGAGACCACCTGCATCAAAAATGTCAAATTCAAGGTTATCAAAATAACGAAAGGTTGTCAGTATGTAGGATACTTTTACTACAGCGAAAACCTAAACTGGGCCGCACAAAACCTTCGCCTGGGCCGCGGGTTGGACATAGCTGGTTTTAACCATTCGCAAGGCATCATGAATTTCTTCCTCGAATTTCAGGTACATTGCACTTGAGTTTGAGTGGTACACTTGTACCAAACAGAGGGAGCGTCCCAACAGCTTTAACCTCAACATGCACACCTTTTCCTCCTCGTGGGATCCATTCATCAACATAGTTTGTCGGCTGAGAGCTGACAAGNACACCACTCCAGCCAGAGCGAACTGTGCTGNATCAACNCCGGAGTAGACGCGTCTCCACCCAACGCCCAGCTCAACAGTTTTAGAACCACGATGCTTTGTCGACGAGATGCCAGCTACATCCAAGGAATGTCGTTTGGCTTCCTCAATCAGTTCGTGCTCTTTTCCTGTGAGCGAAATATCGTTCCAGTTCCCAATTCCTTAAAGCGAGATTGTCGTTTACGCGTGGTTTTCACGCATCCCAGAGTAGAAGCACTCTGCGACTGCGTTGTCCCCGTTCGTCTGTCCAGATGCGTAGCGGGCGCAACGTGGGGCCTCCTCTTGTGGATAGCTTCGGAGGAGCAGACTGTCGCGAATTTACGAACAACCGCTCTCCTTAAAGCCCAAACGCGGTCCTTGGTGACGCGCGCGACGACCGACGAGCGATGGTTTTGATCGCTTTTGCGCATTTCA
>JGI24159J19872_10005997_pt1 | contig 15765 bp, 12 predicted proteins | sample Ectturendosymbi4_FD_19872 | JGI IMG/M metagenome (IMG submission 19872) | reverse complement strand
AAAAACTACTTCACTTGTGGATTTTTTGTGAGTGACGTCATAAGTTAAAGTAGTTTTGGGGTCATTTTGGCTCATGTTGCCTGGCCTAGGGCCCAACCGCTGGGCCAAAGTGTTTCGCTGAAGTTTTCATTGAAAACTGTGCTCGAGTCCAAGTCTTTTGATCCTTTGATCGACTTTCTAGCGTTTCTGGATCAAAAGTTATAATCTAAAATAAACAAATTAATTAATTAGCTAATTAGTCAAATATTTTTGCTAGTTTAGATCACAACTTTTGAACCTGAAACCCCAACAGGTCATCCAAAGTATCAAAAGACTTGGATTGTAGCCTAGTTTCCAGTAAAAACTTCAGCGAAATACTACCACCTAACGGTTGGTGCCAAGGGCCAAGCAAAGTGGGCCAAGGTGGCCTAAAAGTTCTCCACTTGTGACGTCACTCAAAAAAACCGCACCCTCCAAGCAAAAAATTTTTTTTCGAGTGCAGACTAGAAGACTTGCCGTGTCTTGTGACGCTTTGACCAGGTCCGTAATCCGTACAGGAGAGGAGATATTCCCGTCCAAAGCCACGTGCGTTTAGGCGTTTTTTTTCCGAAAATCCCCGAAAGCGGCCAAACGCCGAAGTATTAAAGCAATTAAATAGTTGTAGATATGGAGCCGCACAAGATTGGTCTTTAGTTAGTTTCAGCATCCACCTTCTAAAACGGCTGCCATTTTACTGCACGTTCCCCTGTCTATCACAGTTTCTGCTGGCATATTTTTTGTCTAATTCCTGTAAAACTTTTTTTCATAGTTTAACATTTGTAATATTTAGCTGCTACATATTTTTGATAACGTTACCAAATCTTTTCAACTTTGGCCAAAGGGAAGGTTAAATTAACAACCTTTATTGAAAGGTAGCCTACATTTTCAAAATGACAGTTTTGCGGATTTTTTAGTTATATTGTAATGAGTGGATGATTGTTGACAAGAAAGTTTTTCAGTTCTATGTAAGTTACGCTTGTAATGTCTTCATTTGTAAATGCACACCACAAGTAGCACTCGTCACTTTCAAAAGACCTATGGAGAGATTGAAAATGACAGATATTGCATGTTGTCAAAGAAAATGGCGGTAAAATTTGGAAAATAACCACCAAACCTAGTATAAGGCAAAATCTGGAGAGGCTCCCACATCCTTAATTGATAAAAATCCTTCAGTTAAGGTGTATTGCAAGTTTGGTGCTTTTATGAAAATGTGAGCAATACATTTGCTATGCTGCGAGGCTACATGTAATGCTGTTTGTAATAAAATTTATTTTAAGTAAACTGACATCATGGCATTTTAAGTATTCTTTAACTTAACACTTTCGGTACCGGCTGACATATATATACTAGAAGGGAAAACCCACCACCGTTACCAGGTGATGTATATATTCGTTCCTAACGAAAATCTTCATTTTCTGGCCGTGGGCGCTAAACCAACGAGCCATGTTTTTGGTACAAGGGTTTTTTGGAAACAAAGCTATCATCCAAGTCTTTAGAGCCCTTGATCGGCTTTCTAGTTTAGCTTGGGCCAAAATTACGGCTCTATAAACAAAAATTGGATAAAAATTAAAATCCCAGAAAAGGCAACCTTGGTCATTTTTGGCTAAAGGCCATGACTCGCCAGCTGATTGAGCTAGAGAGCTGTTTGAATCCTCTAAAGAATGTAGAGAACATTAACATCAACTGTCCTGGAAAAAAACAAAATATCAGACTTCAGCCTGCTGCCAGTTGCCGTCACCAAAAATCAAATTAAAAAAATTCTGAAGCTCAAAACTATTTGGAATTTCTGACCTTGAAATAGAGAAAGGATAACAAGTTTGCAATGAAAAGGTCTTTCTCATTAGGTATGTGAAGCTTCAGATTTGTTACTAATCCACAAACCTACAAAATGATTCAAGAGCTGTGATTTGTGGGAAAAAATAGTGTTGGACAGCACATTTCAACCACAGGCTGCTGATGAATACATCTTGTGAGGTCAAGAATCAACAAGGTATTGCATATAAAAATGCAGAAAAAACATGCAATTTGTTGTATTCTTTTCAGCCTTTGGATTGTAGTATTTTTTTCATAAAAATAATTATTTACTTTGTCATTACAGTTTAAGCAGCCTCTTGTTTTTGTTTTATGCATACAGCCAGCATAGATGTGTAATTTCTATAAGGTGTTATCTGTCTGCATTCTAAACCATTCTCTTCGCTCAGAGTGACTAGGCATTTTAAGTTCCATGTTGATTTGTTTCATTGTTGTTTTCAGCATTTAATTTTCCTGAGAAATGTGTGGTTATGCAATGATAATGTGGTATATGGTGTAGTTGCAGCATGGTGACATTCACACGATCAGCTGCTGTGATTACTGTATCCATAATTTATTGAGCCACAGTGGGTTAGGAAATTGATAAGAAAGTATGAAATCACACGATAGAGGTATACCATTATGTCATACAAGTTTGTTGCTCATTCTTTGAGCTGAGAGTGAAATTTCAAGTGTTTTTTCACAACTTGTTCATTGAAAATTGTGCTGCTTTTGTAAGCGATTGATATTAATCCTTATATATGCTCTGGCTATGTGAAAGTGAAAATGTGAGCATTAAACCAGTAGTTCCCAAAGTATGGGTCGTGACCCAAACAAGAGTCATGAAGGTTCAAAATATGAGTCACGCCAGGAAATCCAAACCTGGGTTGCATATTTTTTAATGTTACCACTGCTTGTATGTGTCTGTCAGTAGCATAGGTGCTGAGAGACAGTAGGTTGTTGACATTGAAAACGAACTTAGCAACTTACTGCCAAAAATCATCCATACATTAATGCTAGCATATGAGTATGCTGTTTGAGGCTTGGGGCGCAAGGTGTTCACCAAACTCAAATTTGGGTCGTGCTCAAAAAAGTTTGGGAAGCACTAGTTTAGACGCTCACAAGTCCATTTTCAGATAAGCTGTAGCATAAACAAGTATTGTTATGAATTATGTTTCGTATGCATCATAAACCAATCTATGGCATGACACAAACATGTAGTTTTGCTTGAATTGCTTGCACATCCACCAGAGTAGATAGACAGTTGAAGCAAAAGTATTAAAAAAATGCGGAAATGGTGAAGTGCTATAATAATTTAGATCAGCTATGTCCAACCCGTGGCCCAGTCGACGGTTTTGTGCGGCCCAGTTTAGACTTTCGCTGTAGTAAAATATCCTATATACTGACAACCTATCCTTATTTTGATAATCTTGAATGTGACATTTTTGATGCAGGTGGTCCTCAGTGACACTATCATATCTGTTACCATTGCAGTTAGGATTCCAATGCTTTCAGTACATTAGCTTAAGCTAAATTTAATTTGCTAAGATCAAAGTTAGTCATTCAATGTGCGGCCCTGGTGAAGACAGTGACATAATTTGTGGCTCAGCAAGCCGTTTGGGTTGGACAAAGCTGATTTAGATAGATGTTTCTGCAAGTTACAGCAAGTAATAATTGTTGGTGATGCTTGCCGAGTTTTTTGCATAATCTTGACCATACTTCTAGATTTGGTTCAAACTCCAAAACCTTCAGTTGTAATGTTAAAATGACGCTGAATACTCATTGCTTTTTTGACAGAACATATCGATGATACCTGATCCCATCGTAGAATTCCAAAAGTTAATGAAAACACTTGGTGGGATGTTGCTGTGCCAACGCAAAAGACTCAAGTTTCAAGGGTTGTTGGTGACTTTGTAGAAACTAGCTACAGAAATAAACGATACAACTGTTGAAAACATATTTGCTTGAAAAGGGTGGTCGGTGCTTTGGCAGCATGTAGGATTATTTTGTTTTAAACTACCAATTAGGTTCTGGACAACTTTGTATTACGTTTAAAAGCATTGAAGGCTTTAGGTTTGCTGTGAGCTTTTAAGGAATCTGCTTTCGCAACATTGCGACGATTCGGACTTGCGCACGTCCAAATTTCAGCAAAAGGTCTCCACGTGGGCGACGCAGTGAAATCAAATTGTAAAGTATTTTACCAGAATATATATCGATTTCACGTAACTTACGCATCTTTAGCCCTGTAAATTGCAAGCAAAAGCTTACGGGTCAAATGATGAAAAACCAAAGACTTAGAGAACGCACGCAAACTTAGTTTAAACCCACACTATGACCATAATGCGGCCATCGCCGAAGTGAAAAAGCGAAACTATGGGACGGTTAGCTTCAACCAAACGCGGCGATGATTCAAATAAACATTCGTGACGCTTGTGGTTTGCTTAGCTGAGAACTGCCGAACACCGATACTGGGGTGTGAATTAAGTAGCCTGTTTTATATTTTAACCGTTTCTCTTGCATTACCAGTTAAGTTTTCCTGTTGCTTCAGCACATTTCCAACGTTTCTTGAAAGCTAAGTTAGTAGGGATTTCCTCTCCGTGTCGCCATGAATTGAAGGCTGTAGGTCGTATAACACCAATTTTATTTCAGTTGGTACCGTAACTCTTAGATTTCTGTGTATCAAGAGCACAGCTCCGTAATTACAAAAAGTTATGTACAAGCAAAAAATCGTGTGTTTCTTGTAATTGTAGCTGTTTTTTACTTGTACAGAGCATTGAATTTCATGAGAGAGGAAAAAGCCACAAGGAGAAAAAAGAAAAGCAGCTTGCCGAGGTGTGCGTTTGCTGCCGGCGATACTCACCGCATTAGATTAAACATTACCTACGGCGCGCGGTGCCTTCTACCGTAACAAATGGTACTGCTAACTACTATTCAACACTATCAGGCGTACATGCTGTACCAGCACAGACGTAAAACCTGCCAACAAAGCTGTTTGGTACCTGTGACTGCCTTTTAATTTTATATGTTGAGGACGTATTTCATCTTGGTAACCGCCCCCATTAAATCGATTAGTTGAACGAATCCTCCAAGATGTGAATATGTGTTTGTGCTTGTCAAACGTACATTGCGATGTTCTCGTTGCTTTAAAATATTTGCTTTCGAAAGAAACTTGAGTCTTGCTTCTTTCAAACTGCATGTGAATTGCAGATACGCAAAAGGAGCTTGCAACAGCATGCGGTTAATCAAAAGGCTGCCAGTTACTTGCAGCAGATGGAAGCTGCCGCTATGAAGAAGTATGTGCAGGATTTGAAAGAGAGCGGGGTTGACGTGAAGAAGGCATTGGGGTCAAACTCTGCTGCGGAAAAGTCGTGGAAAGAAAGAACAACATCAACTGGACGCGTTTACTACTGGAATTCAATCACTGAAGGTTCGATCAAGTGTTTTTATCGTTTCACACTCGCTTCTGCGCGAACTCTTCGCGTTTTATGGATTTTCTTCTTGAAAGTTGTGATGGATTCAATTGCTTCCTTGAAATGAACTTATGTTAATTTCGATCAAACTCAAATTCTTATTCTGCAACAAGATCCACATCATACTGTAACAAATTGAGGATGCAGCTGCATTTTAGTACAAGTTTCGTCCAAAGTAGATTTTCACTTGCCCACATCTTTGTTTCAACAATTTGCATGTCACTGTGCCATAATGTGAATGCGTAGTTAGATTCACTGACATGCTTAGCATAAAATGCGGTAATCACGTAAAATGATGTAATGTAAACCTTTCGGTAGTGATTCCCGATTTTCCTGCCGTTTTGAAGATAGATGTAAAAAGATCTTTGCGAGTAACAACTGAGTTGCGTTTGGAGCGTGGATGATTTGTTCGGTGAGGTTGAAGTAGAAACCTTGTAAAAGTAACATGGACGTAAAGTTCATTCTGTGCTGAGGTGTTCACGTCATCCCGCTTTAGTTGGGATGCTTTTGTCTCAGAACGAAGTTCAGGCCCTGGTTGTTTGGCCGTCTTGAGCAACTGTTGCTTGTCAGTCGGTGTGGGAACGATGAAACATTGAAGTTGTGCTGAAGCTTAGCATTGCTAAACTGCTTTTGATTTGCAATCATACGTATCCTCATCAATCTGTGCGTGATAAAGTTTTTGGGCATGTCCTGAATTCTACCAGGTCTCTGTGAAATTACGTCTATTATCACCGTGGATGTGGGACATGGGATAAAATGGCCGCCTTAAACTCCGGTTCGCGGAAATATTTAAACGCGACACGACAAGCTTCAATGTCTGACCGGGTGAGTGACAGGCACTTGCATGCAACCGCGGTGCTGCTCTTTCACTCGGGATAAACATTCTTCTCAAAGCTACGTTAGTGACTGCGCCGCTCCCGACAGGACATGCCATGATAATGATGTGACCATGGGGTGCTGAGTCTCGCATAGTGTGTCGCTCTTCCACCATCTTGCCTTAATGTGTGACTCCATTGACAGAAACAAGTTGGGAGAAACCTCAAGCGTTGAAGCAAATGGAGACACCGAATGAGGAGAGGACAGTGAAAAAACACATGAAGCAAAAGTCAACAGCTCCACTCAAGTCTAAAGCGTTGGAAAAGCCGTCCACTCCTTCACAACCTGTCAGTAAATCGCACTCACAGCCGTATGGGAGCTGGGTGACAGTGGAGGTGCCAGAAACGTGAGTGTTTCAAATCGTTTTATCTTTCTCGTAACAAGTCGTTTAACGTTCGTGTGAAGTTGACGAATGCTTGACAAAATCAGTGCTTGTTGCAGATCACCAAGAAGTGTAGAAGTTCTGTAAGAACGCTTCTCAGAGTGAATTTGCTTCGCTTTTGCTCTCCGTGTCACTGAAAGCTTTGGTATCGCCGGCCACGTCCAGCACCCTGTGTCATTTCAGGAGGGAAGACACGGCGACTGTTGACGTCATTCCGATCGCCCAAAAGCCCGAACCGAAGAAAATCTTGTTCAAGGAGCGCGAAGCACCGCAGTCATCAGACACGGGCGAACAGGTTGCATTCAAAAAGCGAAAAGTGGATGGTTCTGCGAGGAAACGAAATATCCGAACGAAAAACGATGGCGGTCTGTAGAGGAGTCAACTCCGTGCAGCTTGCATCTGGTGAGGAGTTGCCGCTCGAGCGTGGCATGATGGAGGGGGGGCTGCTGTGGTCGGGCAAGCCAAGCGCTGTGACTGTCGCGCCTGCAACACAACATTGACTCGTGCGCTTTCGCCTGCGAGGTTACTTCGATATCTTGAGATTGTTTGCTAACAGAAGGGCTGTTATTTGTTGAAAGGTGGTTTAGAATGGCTATTGTGACGTCTCTGAGCTGATCATTGTCATGCTCTTGTTTCAACGCAAGTTCAGCAACTGACGTCAGACGCATGGAACCATGTATTTCTTGTTCTGTGATATGTTTTACTCCAACTTGCTGCCACGTCGCTGTTGTGGTGTTTTTGCGATCTTCACAATGTCATTTATCATAGTGTTGTTCATGAAGCCGGTACATTCGTTCCAAACCTTATCCACATATTGTCATCGTAGCCGAAAAGTAGTGCTCGTTAAATGTAGAGTTAAACACACTTCAGTTTCGTGATAAAATCAATTACTGGCCAAGTACCGAGACCAGCAATTCCGATTCAATTCGTTCAACGCTCTATCTGCTGCAATGTTTAGACCTTTATGTCTTGCGTGTTCCACGTGGTTGTTACAGACATCCTGTCCCACCATCTCGCCAGCGCTGGTCACGCTGCCTCAGGCTCACGTTTTGCACAAAACGAGCACTTTGAAGTAGCAGTTTATTCCAGAACGGATGATATCACCTTCCGGCTGACTGTCAATTTATTCCCTCATTAGTTTTTTTTAATATAAGCTTCCAATGATGGTCAATCGATGAATAGCATTTTGGTGAATCAATCGCTTTTACCTGCTGGACGCATTGTTCCAGATCAGTAGAAGTGCAACAGTCAAAGCTGACCAATGTAAAGTGTCTAAGAAGTGAATGTCAGATTCGGATTATGTGTGACGTCAGTGATTTCATGTATCTCGGGAATGACGTTTCATTCGTAAATAAGTTTGCCGGTTGCAGTCGATGCCATGGGCGGAAGGATTTTTTCTAGAGGGGCCGATAGTGGATTTTGGAAGGGGGGAAACAGTGGTGGAATTTCATTTTACGCAACTCCGAAACTAGAGAAACATTTTTTACTAAAATGTTAGTTCAGCAAATGATCAAATTTCAAAATCAAGGGGAGCAATGTCCCCTGCCCCCCCCTCGACACCCATGGTTGATGCCTGAGTCCAAACCCACACATGTTGACGCTTGAAACCCGCAATGCTATGTTCACTAGCATGAGTCTTCGTGAGCGGTAGAAGCGGAATTGCTTCGTGTCTCAGGTATATGCGGATGTAGATTTCATAATAAAGCTCTGAGACTGTTTTAATGCAATAGCACGTAAGCGGGCGTTGTCGTCGAAAACACGTCGGCGATGTTGCTGTCTGTTGTGCGCCAGCAGTGAGAACTGACGTTTATGACCGCATAATCGCACCAGTCCAGGGTACCAACTTTGCGTTCATGCGCTGGCCACCACCGGAACTGTTGTCGTGTGTCTTTGTCAAAGTTTATTTTCACAAAAACGGTGTTTTATATATTTCTAGGTATCAGATGCAATGCAATAGCATATTTTGTTTGTAATGGAGATAAACGTTACTTTAGACGAAAAGGCGTGGTCTGAGCTGTTGGATGAAAAGAATAAAAACGAAATCCCCGAACATTTGTTAAAAGAAATACGCTCCTGTGGAAAACAGTCGCAGCCGTCGCTTCCACTGCCTCTTGCTATCAAGGTAATGTAGAGGAAGCTTGGTTTCATGTTAATGTGCAACCTCAAAGAGGTTCGATTGGTTTTTGCGGTTACTTGCTGATCGTGGACCACTGCATGGGGTTGGGTGCACCCACTTAGGTTTCAAAACTGCAACAACAAATCAACATTATTCAAGTTTGTTGTCACTAAGACTTGGAGACGTCTCGTTTCACTTAAGGAGTGCAAATCTATGAAAGCCTGCGCTCTACACACATCAAACTGTTGGTGATGTCATGTGTTGCAGCTGGGTCGGTGGTGCCGACGCTCTCCATCGAAGGTTGCTTTGCACAGGCTCCTCCATGGTGCCGCGATCGACCTCCCCTCGCTACCGGAGCCCAAGCCGGACCCGGAACTGCAGGAGCGCCTGGTCAAGCTGCGCCAGGAGCGCGACCAGCTCCTCTATGACCGGATGGTGTCGAACGTCAGCCGGAAGTCTGCTTCGGCGAGAAACCGTCGTGCTCCTTTCACCAGCGGCATAAACTTCGGCATCACTCTTGTGGCGTCTGTGTTCGTCGCTGTGTTTATCCTTCGGGGTCTGGTGGACGGATTGATGATGCGTGTGGCCATCGGGCTCGCAGTCGGAACTGTTATCATGTGCATTGAGATATACCTGGCTGTACGTGCTGTAGAGAAAGACGAAAGCACCCGGTAATGTTGCTGTGCGCAGCTCTCATCCACTGCCACTCGATACGGAAGTTGTCGAGAAGGAAGTGCACGGTGGATTGCTTGTTCCAGCCATTCGCAAAACTGCTGCGATCAGTCCAGCCACCAATGGTTTACATGCGAAACACTTACCGCGCTATGGTGGCGGTCAACTCATCCAGACTATTGTATCAGAGGTTTTTATTGTCGTCGCGTTCTGTCTGCATGTTTCTGTGGAAAGATTCTAAAACTTAATCGCTAGAAGTAAATGAAAAGCTTTGATTTTCGACAACCTTTTTGTCGGTTGAACAGTGAACGAATCCAGTTAAGCTCCAACCAAGTTTAGAAAACCACCAAAGCTGAACCTTCCCTGTACAGTGCACACAAAGAACAACATTTTAAAAATGTGTTGCGAACAGCTTCAGCCGAAATTGAGTGGCGCCACAATAAGCCTTGGCAGTGCCGGGAAAATCGCTTCGTGGATGGATCAGCAAGTTGTTAGTTACGAATTTACAGCATTCTTGCTGCTTTGGAACTGGCATGGTTCTCACACAAACAAAATATTTTCCATACTTTTTCAGTATTAATTTTAAGACCGTCAATACCCTAGTTATCTTTATCAGCTGTGAAGAACAAAATTCGAATAAAACATGGCTGGATACTTTATGTATATGTTGGCCAAATTCAATACTTTTTCAAGGTCTTAAACTGATTTCACAATTCAGTAAGGCGTGGGTACCCTGAACTAGTAGTGTAACTGCAGGCTTTCATCCCTAGTTAGTGCATGCGCTTCCGCCAGCGCACATTCCCAAACTTACAATTTCGTGCAGTTACTGCGTTGCTCAGTTTGAAAATCAATCCGAGAAACGCACCAGTAACGTGGCGGGAAACTTCGATTGTCGTCGTTGTTGTTGAAGACCCATCCGCAGCAGTGGTTCGCCGAGAAGTTCGCTTTGGTCATTGCGTTGAATGGCTTGGCACAGAAACTGCTCCGACAAGTTAAATCCAAAATTTTTTCTCAACATGCGTCATGTGGACTAAGACAAGAACACAGTTGAGACAAAATGTTAGAAAAGGTTAGCGCTGCGATCTCGTGATGCAGCGCAGTAGTTTTGGAATGAGCGCCATTCCACTAGAGCAGGAGTCTCCTAACTTTTTTGTCCAAGGGCAACATAAGCTAGTCCAGAATATGTTGAGGACCGGACATCTTACGTAATGTGATTGTTTCAGGGTATGTTCTACCAAAGCAACGAATTTTTCGTAAATATCTTTTTTTCATCGTTAACAAAATGGCTTCGCGGGCCCCTGCACTAGAGCAGAGAGGTTCTTAAACCTTTTCAGTCGGCCCCCCCGATTTGGTGTTAAACCTAAAAATCAAACAAAAAACAATTTATTTGCCATTATCACACTCAAAGGGAAGGATGCAACTGTTTCGGAAATTCGAGGCTTTGTTGAAGACAACGCACGTCGCACATCGGTTTCACATTCCGGTTTGTTCCGAGATTTTGTCTTGTAAGTTTTATTTTGATTATGGCGTTTGTAGTGAAATGATAGCGACCATACTCGCGGCCGCCTTGCGAACCTTTCACGTTCCCAGTTTAAGAACCTGCAGGAAACACGAGAGAGGGAGTCGGGGTTGGTTGACCAGATGACCTCCACGGCCTTTCACCAATGTCCTATGTGACGCAGTGGCAATCTTTGATAACATTGATCAAGCCTCTTGCCATTGTGTTTTCATTTATTCTCATTTCCACTGAAAACTGATTACTTTTTTGCATACTGGCTTTTTGTATTGCTTCTGTTTACTACCTGAATCATATGAAACAGTAGAATTAATAAAACATATGGGTCTATATCTATACTGCATCAGTTCAGAAAACACCTGTCGTGGCCGAATTTACGAAGCGTCAATCAGGAATCGAATTTGGCCGACACCAAAGACTGTGAAGTTGCAGACTGATCCTCAGAAACAGAGTGAAGCTCGGAAGTCCTGCTGCAAAGTAGTGTAAACAGCAACCATTGATTGGAACAAAATCGCAGCTGGCGTTTCGAAAATCAACTGTTTAGCACAAATCCGTTTTAATGGAACAGCGCGACGGCATAGAAAAAGGACGGGCAAAACTAATCATTGTAAGCGGGGAACAAGCATCATATGATTTTTAAGAAAAATGTGGACTAGTTTCTGCAGAGTAATGGTGAAATACCAGTGGGTATGTTTAAATGGTGGTAGAAATCCGCCTGACGAAAATGTGCGAGAGCAGTCAAGCGACAAACAGCAAACAAACTCCGGCCGATCACACCCAGCCAGGGGTGATTGGAAGTGTTCGTGGACAGCTTCAGCCGTAAGCCGTAGTGTTAAGTTCGCCGAACAAGTTAAATACTGTCTTTGGCGTATTACTTCATGCCTCACTGAATGATGAGAGTGACATTAAGAGACAAGTGAAACTACAATACTGCGCAGCAAACAAGCTCAGATACGCATTTTCTCAGTTCTCTATTGCAGGTGAAAACTCCGTTTCGTGCCTGTTGCATGCCAATGTATGCCTGCCAGTTGCGGAACAAATGCAATCTGGTGCAACACCTCCGCATCAGGGTTGCCAGATCTACTTTTTGCCAAGTGTCTAAATCTAATCCAGAAAGAAGCCAAATTCCAAGAAAAGGGGTCAAAGAAAGGATCAAGTATTTTTCCCAAATTTATCAGTTGTTACAAATCATATGAACCCACACTTAACAAATGGCAAGATTCCTCAATCACAATTGAAGCTCAACAGCAAAACAAGTACATGAAGAAAGATCGTAAGAGAACAACTTGATTTCCATGTACAGTGTAGCCATAAACTGAGATAAATTTATCATCCAAGATAAGTACTAAAGCGATCAACAACAATCTGAGCAAAACCAACAAATACGTCCATCTTGGGAAACACTCGTGACCACATAAATAACTGTAAGTTAGGTGGTAATAGTTGTCACTGCTACCTCTGCAATTGCAGCAAGTAACAGTTATTCTGATTAACCTAATTTCACATTGCCTCAGAAACTCTGGGGATCCTAACAAAATGTTCTAATGGAAAACCTTCAAAATTTCGGAATTTGGTGAAAATCTGCAATCAATTGGTCAAAAAAATGATTTTCAGACAGGACCCAGGGTTGTCAGATTTACTTCTTGAAAGGGCCAAATGAAAATTTTGGGGCTAGCAAATGTTATTTGGGACCAAATTTCTGAAATTTGGCCCCAAAATGGCAACCCTGCTCCGCATCGGATACAAGGCCTATCGTATTTTTCATTTCATCCACAGGAATGTAAGTGTTCGCCCACACAAGTTACCCATTTCTCCGTAACATTTATGCCTTGGTTAGAAACAATTCGTTTGCTTCTGTTCCAACGATATGCATCTTCATCTGACTTTTTATCCGCTCACTTAAATTGTCTGATATCCTATTTACAAATCTCAGTTTCCTCCCACTACACAATGCTTCTGTATGACGATGACTGGAGCAGTTGCTGGTGCTTTGATTGACTGTTTGCTCCACTTCAGTATTGACTGCGTGCGCGGCGCACCAACTAACACCTGCCATCTAATTCGCTGACGTTTATGTTCTTTTAACTGACGCCTGTGATGTGTTCCATACAATATAGACCATATCGTGTGGAACATGTAAATCAATTAGGCCTATGTTCTGTAAACTATAATGCCAAGGTTGAAACTAATTATTGTATCGATGAGAATAATGTCAAACCTGCTGCACGGAAAACATATCTCGAATTGTCTGAAATTGCGAGCAAAGGCTATGAAAACATTATCGTAAGACAATTTGAGACAAACCACATGCCCACTGGACGGAATTTCCTAAAATTCCAATACTTTGCTGCTTTCCGTGTTGTTGTATACAAAAAGTCTTTCACAGCCTTAACCCGCATTTTCCGACTTATTACATGATCCAAATGTGGAACATTTGTCCCATATAAAACTTATGCCAATAGATTGTGAGGATGTCGATGAACTATAGATTTCAAAAGACAATTTCAATAAACACTCTAGATACGAATTACCTTTTTATTAATGTGCTTGGCATCTTCCCAATATTTTGTTCACAGGGCAGCCTGTAGTTTCACTGTTGTGTTCCATTTAATCAAACGTTGGCATTAAAACTGATTGCAGTTGTAGATTTTCAAAAATGAGGCAACGTTTGTTCAGGGTGCAGCCATTCGGTCCCGGCCAGTTTCGTTGTCCCAATCAGAGCGCGGTGTACGAACCCTTAACAAACCTACTGTACAAGTCACACCATTTGTCGAGTGCAAACTTTTCTTTTCAAATTCACAAAACACTGAAAATTTCACCCAGGACAGCTATGATTAAAAAAGATCTTTAAAAGCAATTAAATAGACAATGTCGACCCTTTCAGTCTTCATTAAAAATTGGGTTCAATTTATGCATTCTTTGCTGACTTACTGCCATACTCCAACACTGCATTGAGCAATTTTTCTTCTGTACATGATCATAAGTCGAACAGCTTATGGGAGACACATAAATTTTGCCTCACGAAATGCATTTTAGTTCAGCAAAAAGTATTTTTGCCAAATAAGCAACATGATTACTCAAAAATTGAATATTAAACCGAAAATTGAAGGTATATTAAATTTACTTTTTTCCAACATCTCTCGCACTGTTTAATATATTCCTGCCTTGACAAATTATATTTTTCCCGAACAGAACATGATTTTCAAATGCTTGGAGGTGAAACTTTCCCCCATAGATAGGTTCCGTGCTATGATTAATGGACAAACGGTGTGCATGCGATGATGTGAATACGTTCCTGGATCCTGATAATAATAATTTCACTCTGGAGTTTTGACTCCGTCCGTTGAAGGAACATCTGCATCTCCTTGAACCATGGTAATGGTTTATTCATACATTTTTGAACCAATGTAATTATTTTATCCCAGCACAAGAATGCTTTAGTTTTTCATATGATTTTGGTGACCAAATGTCAATTCAACAAGGCGTGGTCAAACTTACTGCCTTGTTATTCGAATCGAGGAAGTTTAAATGACAGCAGACAATGCGATTCTATTACACACACAGCAGAGCAGTGCAAACAGTGGGTGGTTACAATTACAAAGGAAATGTGCCAAACAGGTGACGATAAGTGCGAATAAATACAATGGATGATGCAGCGATTGCTGCAATATCTGCGTCTACAGTGGCTTACTGCTTTGTGTTTCAAAGTAATAAAGGTTTAGATGTACAGTGAAGCGACCGAAATCAAAGTTATGTGCACAAGGAGCAAATAAAATGTCTCAATATTACTGCTCCTAAAGTCATGATTGTACAAGAGTCATGTGTATGCGAGCAATCCAAGAAAGATTCCAGCTGTACCAGAACATCACACCTCCGATGTTTGAGCAGTGTTGCCAGAGAACATGAAAACTGGTTGGTTGTCTTCAGAAGATTCGCTGCTACTTTCTCGTCTTATCGTTTCTCGGGTCTTCATCGAATCCCCAGTCAATGGACGGTCTTTGTAATCTGAAGAAGAGAAAATATAAATGTTTGAGTGTTTGCAAAACTTTGCAAAACAAAATTTCACAAAGTTACTGGTTTCGGGGTAAAACCGAAGTGAACAAAGCGAGAACTTTTATCGCACAATTTTTGAATTATTAAGACAAAAATATCAGTGTTTCGCTACGTGCGCAAAATTGAATTAAATCACGATATTCTACTCCATCAGAACTTATTTTAATGTTTTGAAACAGGCACGATATCCATAGAGTACGAGCACACACTGTCTGCACAAAGCAGATTGATGTTACAAGCGTCAAGAGATTCTACGATCAGCCTCATTTCATCTGCAGTCCCCAAACAAGCATGACAACAAATGATGTTTAACTGCTCTGTTTTGTCAACAACTCCAAACATATTCACATTTTCCATGAACTGCACGCTGTGCCAGGGGCGCAGCGAGGGGGGCAATGCCCGGGCGCCGAAAAGTCCGAACAATACCGCAAGTACTTTCTTCAATACCGTACAGTTACTCCCAAAAGACCTCAGGTTCGAATATGGGGGCGCCAAACTTGCTTCTTGCCTCGGGCGCATACAACCTCGTTACGCCGCTGTGGTGTACCACGTTCGGAGAAAGGTGCAGGTGATTGCAGCAGACAAAGAAGAAAAAGTAAACTATTTTCAGACAGCTTTGCTAGAATGTCATGAGAGTGAAGGTGAAGACAGTGAAAAGATACTTGCCAGAGAATAAACTATTATCTTTTCTTTGGAGCATAAAACTGGGATAGACTTAACAGTTTCATCAACACTAAAAAAGCCTTCAAAAAACTGTCTCGGAAATATAATCTCGGAATTTGAAATTTCGACTGGAAGAACACAACCCTTTAAAATCTAACCATCAAAATACCGATGTAGTCAAACATTTATACTCACATCCGGATCATTT
>JGI24159J19872_10005996_pt1 | contig 15765 bp, 8 predicted proteins | sample Ectturendosymbi4_FD_19872 | JGI IMG/M metagenome (IMG submission 19872) | reverse complement strand
GAATCGGACGTGTTTATGGCTGTTTTTATGATAATTCGTACGAGAACTTGCTGTAAAAAGCGCAGAAAGCTGGAAGAGTTGAGATTTTTTACTGTCAAGTATAATCTTACACTGTGATGAAAAAAAATCGGATTACTTCATTTAAAGCAGCCAGAAAGAATATTTCTGAAAAAAAAATGCGATAAACGAAATAAAGTTCTNTTCATTAGGTTACAGATGAAAGGTTTGAAAAAAGCAAATGTAGACAATGAGACTAGTAGTATGGGATAATTTGTGCTCTTTCAATTTTAACCCTACTGAAAACAGTTTCTAGTTTTAAAATATTGCAAGAGTGTCTCTTTGACCTGGTTACCCTCACATTACCAAAAGTTTTGTTTTGTTTTGTTCATCATGAAAGAAACTTGTTTTGAAAGATGAACTAATTTTGTTGCAAAACGTAAACCTTCCATGGTCAAATGAACGAGATGGGAAGTGTTTGAACAGTCATGGCAGACCCAAGTCATGGCAGACCCACAACAAGCCACCGTAAGCTAGAAGGCAGAGAAGCCCTGGGTGAAAAAATCGATGCCAATGTGGCACATAATGGCCCGCTGGTGGCTTTGAAACAGGCCCATTACAAGAAACCGGAGACATTTTTTGCGCTCTGCTTGTCCGCTGGGTCTCGCACTACTTCGAAACTGTCGACGTGTTTGTAAGCATTACGCAAGGGTCGGCAAAAACAGGTCAAGTGGTTTGACACTCGACGGCTGAGGTAATTTTGAGTGCGAACAGGATAAATGTTAGGCGTCTCTTTGCTTAGATTCAGAATTGTTCCACTGAGTTCTGGGCAAATTGATTTCAAGCATACATAAACGTCGATAGGCTCGATTTATTTTAGGGCTTTGTCTCAAAAAGTCTTTATAAGAAGCTGTGGATGCAATGGATGAAAAAATAATCGGAATGGCAGGTGCTTCAGGTAGCATTTTACAGTTTGTTATAGCTACGTGTTTCTATCAAGAACCTTAATACACGTAGAGATGTTAAGAATGGTTTATGCCTAGAACTGAAAGAAAAGGATGGACGTTATCTTAAACCTTTGTTTGAAGGCGCATTTTTTGCTTGCATTGTGATAACTTGTCAGTGGATAAGTGGTTGCTGACTTTCCACTTTTTAATCTAAGATACCACTTGCTCAAGGTTAGTTAGAGACGATTCTTTCAACAAACATATCGCCTTGAAAATCACCATATAGCTGAATGAGTCATCAGCATCGAAAAATTCAGCACAGAGCCACCGACTAAAGCTCCACAGACGCCAGGAATTCACCTTGTTTGTTAACAGATTATAGATGTCGTCTGAAGTCTGGATATGTTCAGATGTCACGAAGATTCAAACCGGAATGTTAAGACGCACAGCGCCATTAGAATAATCCAGTGAAAGCAAGATTTTGTCGCATAAGGACCTGTTGTGAATAATTAATGTTGCTTAAATCTGCGATAGATAGAAANGTAGAGAGAAAAACGTTAGCCTAGATCAAGACGAAAGGGTACTTCGTCGGTTTCTTGATATGGAATATACACTTGTTATGGAAGGCTTTTCTTCACACTGGTGCAGTTGTTTTCAACCTGGGGTAGCGACTTCCAGAGGGGTCGTAAAGTAATTTGAGGGGTCGCGAGTTGATATTTTTTGCACAACTGTATTACATTCGCTTTAGTCGAGTTTAATATGGGCGTCGTTAGATTATTGTGGGTAGCTACTGGCTATAATGGATTGCGGTACAAAAAGGTTTGAAAAGCACTGCCTAGTGAATGCAAAACACTTGCATTACTGGCCAGTCATTCCAAACAATATGAAGTGTTTGTAGCCTTGATCAAACCCGCTGGATGCACGCAGTCATCAATTTCAGTGTTTAACTCGAATTTCGTGACTGCTAGTGTAGAAATCTGAAAACGATGGCGAGGGTTCAACAGTAACCTTTTTTGGTTTCTCTGCCGTCTGTTTTGAAGAGACACAATCCAGTGGCGAATTTCCGGTGTTTGTTAAAATATTGAAGATGCTAATTAAAATCATTTCCGTGTTGCGGAGACAGCGCCGGCGCAGTCACCTTGAAGAAAAATCATGATTACCGGTTGGTTATAAGACTAGCGTCTTTTCAGATCAAGGTGCGTGCAAAGCTAACAAAGGAAGCAAACCCAGGCAACGCGGAGAGGTTCTTCGCGAGCAGTAAACAGTTTTTTGATCGCTGAAACTTTGCCCATTCGTACTCGTGCACGGAAGTACGACACTAAAATACTTCCGTGTTCTTCTTCGTCTGACACCATAACGCTTGGAATGTATCTAACGGCGATTAGCAGTCCCAGGTTTGATTGGTAACCGGTAATTTGACTGTCTCTCGGCAACTAACCGTACATCACTCTGTCTCAAAGTCGACGTTGAAAGTGCTAGCTGCAATCGATCGACAGACTGAAATGAACTTTGTTTTGACAGGCCGCTAAGCATCACTGGCAAGATCTGATCTTATATGATCTGAATATAAGATCATCACTCGATGTTGCGAATCGGATTCAAGCGCAGAGAAATATCTTTTTGTGAAAATGGGCGAAGTATTTTCTGAACTAATGCGTTGATCGTCACCACGCAGTTAATAAGGTTCGTTGGTTGACATGCAATCGCACTTCTGGTTTTAGACAGATCGTCGAAGCATTTCGTCGTACTTTGGCGTCGTGCGTCTTGCACTGTGAAACGGGCCTGGTGACAGTTGATCAGCCGAGAAAGGAATGGCGACCAACAGATCCCACCTACGCCAAAACAGTCTTTCTGGTACGGTCAGACGCCTTCTATGTTTCAAAGAAAAATTTGCAAAATGAAAAAGCTTAAAAATTTTAAGCGATGTGGTATTAACAATTTTGTCACTCACAGTTGTAACGGCAAGTGTATGGAGAAGCAAGGCTTTAAAAAAACTGATGCGTTTTTGTTAAATTTTGTCCGAGCGCTTGCCACAGAGTAGAAAGGTTAGTTAATCAGGCTTGCAATTCGAGGTTAGAAGGTTACGAAAGAAGAAATTGTAGCTTGACATTCAACAAACGCCTTGTTCAACGTCTTTCGCATGTCATGTTCCGTGAATCCAGGAGAAAACGTAATTTGTGAAAAAGAATGTGTAAATGGCGAAAAAGATAGAAGACAGTTGTAGCCAGGCAGAATTAGTGCAAATTGCAGCATTTTCCTTTTTGACTTTTTGACAATGCGTGGCTTTCAGCAGACCATGTTAAGGGGTGCATGGTAAATAAGGGGTTAAAAGGTTATCTCCGGCAAAATTTTGAAATTACGCTCGAGTCGAAAAAGGTTTGAGGTTTGGTTCATTTGTGTCATCTCTCTAATGTAGCCTGAGAGCTGATGCAGCACTCAGTGGTGCAGAAACGTTTTGACTTTCGACAAATTCATTTTTCCAGGACCGTAATTTTCGTTAAATTCATCGCCGCTCGCAGTCAGGAAATCGTTAACTGTGTGTTGTATATACCCAGCTCGCTGTCAGATACCCGGCCGTGCTCAGCCACCGAGCAAGCCGCGAGTAGCACTCTGTGGCAGCGGCTCATCGCTGGTTAGTCACGTGGTCTACAGACCCCTCGGATGAGACTGTCGTGCGAAGAACGGGGTTTTAAGCAGCGTGTTCTATTCGCGCGCGGCTAACCGCGTCCCGAACAGCTATTGACTCGGCCGTAGTGTACACGGGGTAAGATAAACAAGTAAGTGATGAATACGAGTGCACCTTTTGAGTCTTAACAACTCGCTGCTGTGATTCGTTCGTTTAGAGCGGTCTTGTCTGTGGGGTTGTCAACTGATCTCAATCACCCTCACGGAACCTAACAAAACAGATGCTAAGCTGACTCGTAGGATTTCGAATCTGTGTTCCTTGTGAAAGCAACAACATTGAACAGGGCCGAAACCACTGGTATGAAGTAGGCCTCACTTGTTCTTTTGCTTCCGATGTTTTTGTTTCTACTCCCTTGCCTAAACTGAGCCATTCGCACTACTGTGCTGATGTTTGAACAATAAATTTAAACTGGATTTTAAGAACGGCACGATCCAAAGTTGAATTATATGCGACTGACATTTGAGATGTTTGCCTGTTCGCAATATTGGCCAGCTGGCGGATTTTAGAAGACAACTGAATTGTTCAGGAGAGCCATTTTTGCTGGTGACAAATTTCGGCGAGTTCTTGCAAATAGGTGGATAAGTTAGATAAGTCTCGACAGATAAGTCTCGCGTAACGTGAACTCCGAGCTTTGCGCAATCCCTCATACAACAGATGATGATACTTTGTTTATTCTGTCATGTGACCTGGCAGAGTTTAGATTGGGGCATTGCTTGGTTTATGTAAGCCAGACGTTGCACTGATGAACAGCAATATTGAAAATGTGTTTTAAGCGTTTAGTCCTGAAAACCTGCTAGTCTTTACCAATGTCACGTAGAAGGTGTTGAGGATTAAATTTTATATAGGGTAACTTTTATACAAGACGGAAACNCGTACCGGTGGGTTTTCTATTCCTCTAGAAAGTNAACACATAGTTTGAAGGTGCGTGCAAACGAGCACGTTAGATGTGGTCGTGATGTTGTTTTANTCTTCAACCAAAGTTTTTTTTGCAGTTGACACAAATGCTCAGGTTTTTGTCAGTTGTCTTCGCTGAAGGCTGTTTTACTATTGCAAGCTGCGTTCGTAGCATGACAGGTTGGGTCACTTAGGGCCTAATCAGGGGTGTAGTGCTAAAAAAAAAGTTGCGTTCCCACCCCACCACACCCCTGATTTATCTAAAAGCCGAAATCTAACAACAAATGTCGCTCAGATGCACTCACACGCAAAAAGCACCTTTAATTCTCGCAATCCACTCAGGCAGCGCAGTAATTTACTCCACAACAGCCTGCAAACTTCGAGACTAATTACTCCTGTGCAGGGGTATAGTGCTAAAAAAATAAAAACGAAGACTGCACCAAATATTTCGAAAAAAGTGAGCATTCGCTTACAAGAATTTCCACACTAGATTTTCCTATTTCACTGTAGAGTTTTGACTAGCAGTGCGAATCTGCGTGTCGCTAGCACATCTGTGAGAACGCAGCCATGTTTTAATGTAATGTAGTGCAAGAAGGTGTGGGAACGCGTTCCCACCCTACTACACCCCTGTTCCTGTGTGAAACGAAGATAGCCGAGTTACCTTACCACAAATCCAAACAATCAGACGAAGCGTGGAGTATGCAAATATCATTGTTGATGTCACAAACAGTCATTGCACAACCATGCTAGGGTGCTATACGCGAGATAACTTGTCATTTATTCATTTATGTTTCTCCAGGCCGCAGGAACTACAACGTCCCCCCAACGGCGTTTCCACACCTTTTTTTGGTGTGGAACGGGGAGCGTCCTCCCCAGGCGCCGATTTGCCATTAGGCTAAAAAGGCTTAAGCCTAGGACCCCGATTTCTGGGGGCCCCGAAATTTTGGGATTCAGGACAATTTCCAGCATTTCTGTAAGCAATTACATTTGTATTTTTGTTTTGATTCAAAGCACGTTTTTTTTACTATGCCGCTAACAAAAGATCTCATTAGAAGGATGAGCGCGAAGCATTGAAGTGAATGACGATGAGCATTCTCTTATGGCGTTGTGAATTGGTTATTGTTACTTATCATGTGTGGAACAAAACGCCTGAATCCATTTTTCAGATTATGCAAGGCCAGTGAGGTTCTCCATAAATATGTAATGTGAGTGTGGTCACCAATGCCTTTTTCGTTAGTTTAAATGTGACTGTTTTTGTTGCTGATATCGAGGGAATTCAGAGTAAAGTAATATGCTTATGAATTGGAACAACAACTTGTTCAGTGAATGTAACCAGCACTTGTAGTCAGTGGCGTTACTAGAGGTTTGAGCCAGGGGGGCAAAGATTACCTGAAGGGGGCCCACTGGTCACCGCAGAGCAGGGGTCACCAACCTTTATGTAACGGAGAGCTACTTCTTTGGTACCGATTAACGCTAAGGGCTACTAGTTTGATACTAACTTCTGGTATAAAAATTTAGTTTTAGTTCAATTTACCTATTATATGTTATCATTAATGATGTTAATCTATGTGATGATACTCATCATCTTAATGCTATTTTCAAAACAGGCACGCGAGCGACCAACGTGGTCCTTGCAGGAGACCTGGTGCCCGTGGGCACCGTGTTGGTGACCCCTGCCTTAGAGGGACACACTAGACAAAACTTAGAAAAAAGTTAAGAAATGACAGTGAATCTCTGGATGTCGTGGATGTCCATACTAGATAAAAAAAAACGAAAACACCCTGAAAAATGCAAAAAACAACAAATTAAAGAATACTATATATCAAAGTGTCAACGAAATGGGGCCCTGTTTTTATATTTACCTTACCAGCGGGGGCGGCTCGCCCCCTTGCCCACGTCAGTTACGCCACTGCCGGTAGTGCTAATTTGTATGACATCGTCGCAAACCTTCCAGAAGGGCCCCCAATTTAAAAACGCCTAGGGCCCCGAAAATCAAAATTCGCCTCTGGTCCCCCGTTCCCACACCAAAAAAAGGTGTGGAAACGCCGTTCCCACGCGTTCCCACACCGCTACATCCCTGGTCCTCATTGGTTTTGAGTTATCCGACTGTGTCAGGGGTGGTGTGCATTCTTTTGGTTCAATTAACAATCGGGGGTACGTGGTTAGGCAGATGAAGCAGCAGCACCGACCACAGACAGTAGATCACGGAGAAAATGTCACGCCCTATCGATGGGTTTGAGACACTGACAGGTATTTAAAATGTGCAGGGGTCATTTGAGTTCTCAGATCGTAAAAAAACGATGGCTGTCGGCAATTTTAGCGCATCGTCAAGAGACGTTCTGCTGCAATTCGGAAAAATTGAACGCGCTTGACAGTTTTTTTGTGCTTGTAAAGCCAAAGGTTCGTGTTTTGCTGGAGTGGAGTTTCCAGGTTGAGGGTTTACAAGCAACGCCAGATGAAATAGAGATTACTGAACTTGAGGAGAAATATCCCAGCTCCAATAAGCTTTCCTACGAACTCTAACCTCCAGCTATAGTAAGTTTGCCGACATCCCCCCACTTGCTGAACAGCGTAAGCAGGAAACACTGCGAGCAACTCTGCTAATCTTTATGACCGACAAAATGTTAGCGTCATTGACAAGCAACAGTTCACGTTGCGTAACATTCATTGACTACCTCAGGACCTCCGCTATCGACTGAAAAGGATTATTTTGTGGAAAACAACAGCCCTGTGTTATACGTGGCAGCTGTAGAAGAGTTAGGGATTTCTTTTGAAACAAACAAAAATCTGTGTACGTGGAAATTGTGATGACTTCCTCTTGATTGTTTATGTTTCGGTAGTGAAAATGTGAAGATTCGTAATCCAGTTATTTAAACAACTATCTCACAGACCTGAGTTTTCCAGCATGGTGTGTGTTCCGTAACGTAGCGCAATGTGTAAGTTGTAGGTGTTTTGATTTTGCTTGCAACTGCTTTGCTGTCTTGAAGCTTTTGATGTTATTGCACCGTTGCTGCACAATCTGATCAAAGGATTATACCTCCGTCAGCAAAGCCTCGCAAAATAACTGCTGTTTCCCGTTCTCATCGGGATATCACATAGCTTGCTACTGTTGCGAAAATCCGTATTGGAGACTTAATTACCAGCACCTACTATAAAGGTGAGTCGGAAAGAAAAATGACTGTGTGATAAAACTTTTTATTGTTCTGAATTCCACTGTTTGCTGTGATCGTATCTATTTTTGTTTGCAACACAAAATTCGCGTCTGGGCCAAATAATGGATTCGAACACTATTAGTTCGAATATAGTTCGAACACCAGCAAGGAAATTTCATTTCTGGTCAGTGCAATTGATTGCGTGCACTAGCTACTGTTCGAAGCTATGCAAATTTAGCAAACAACTGCGAATGTTTGAGAGGAGTGCAGTAAAAACGCCGAAATCACTGTTTAGTAATTAAGGAGTGAGCCAGCTGTCCAAAAGTGAGTGTATCTGACGACTGTTTTCTAACAAATTGAAACTCGTTAAAATAACCATAACGCGCCAGTGGAACGAAAACTTTTGGTGCTAATCAAGCAGCTGGCGAACAGCGCTGATGTTCTCAATTACGGTTAATTAATTTGATGACAGGGGCATGAGTTTGAAGAGGCATGCCAGCGGAACGTGACGTGCAATCAAGGCTGAGAGAGTCAAGCTGACAGATGTTTAGACGGTGCCGCCTTGACTGTGAATGAAAACAAAATACCATTCAAATTGCACTTGTTTGATCATCAGGCAATTGTTTGCTTGTTTTGCTTCATTCAGAAAATGCATCTGAAACCGCTAAAACATTACGAGTATCACTGGCTGTGAGATAAGCACAACTTGCAACGAAACGCGCGGGTGTCTTGGTCAGTATGCTGTTTATAGAAGATGGACGCGCAGGGCAGTTATTGACCAACTGTGGCCTGAAGTGATTGGGTGGGAGTTAACAGAGCGCAGATCAGTATAGCAATCCTGAACACAGACCGAAACGGACGGTTTGCGATGCAGTGGCATTGAGTCCGTATATTTGCTTCAAGAGGCCTTAATCTGAAAGTTATTGTCTCTGAGCAGCGTGCAATTTCAAGGACTACTATGTGTTTAAAGTGCTTCAGTGGGCGTTGAGTAAAGCTTAATTGAAGGTCACGGCGAGTTCGCTGGAAAGCCATATTACTTGCCTGATGGTGTCGTGTTTGTGGATATGAGGCTGTCTTTTCTTTTCAACCCTTAGAGAGGCAAGTCTGACCTCTCACGTTTCCGATTATCTGCTGTTTTTTTTTTTTAATTCACCAGCTCAAAGTGGATAAATGTTTCAAAACCATTCAAGAGAACCAAGCAATGTTCGTAGCAGGTTATGAAGCAAATCATTTATACTCAATTCAAAAGTGGTAAGGGACTTGCTTTCTGTGGTAATAGCAGTTTTAGAATTATTTTTTCAAACAACTCGAGATTTCCCAATGCTAGCAAAACTAACCAAGCAATATGATGTGCATCGATAACGATGAATAAAAGGGGTAATATAATTAGCAATCCTTTCACAGTAGCACATGACGATAATCCCAAACTTGTAGCTTGGCGACTAGAGACCTAAAAGTTTTCGTATGAACGGTATTTGCCTGCATAAATCGAAGTCTGTTTTTTGGAAGGGCAGCAGCTTCTGTCTGGCCCTCTGGTACCTGCCATTGATAATTTTGATGTGAAGGACGTTTTTCGCCCTTTCTGCTGGCTCATGAACAATTGGCATAGCTTAACTAAACTAAGCAACAACGTTCCATTCGGTTTTCACCATAGCTCATTTGTAACTACTGATGACCAAAACGTCTGCGTGGGCTCACCTTCAATATTGTCATTTTTCTGTTTCAATAGGGACCGAGTTGTTTTTGAGAGGAAACATCGATTTTAAGGAATTAATCGACCACGTAGTGTTGCTTTTTCTGCAACGTTGCGTAGTCGATGGACGAATTACAAATACGCTAGTTTGACTGATTTATGATGTGGCCTGCACCCCGTAAATCACTGTCTGATAACTAGGGACAAACTTGCAGGTGGACCACCGAAAGTACCAAGCCGTTTCACGTCCTGAATCTTACAAGTCAGCTGTCGTCGGGTGAACAGTTCTCTCTTGTCCTGAACTGATGCAGTTAAAAGCTTGAATGATGAACAAGGACGTGTAAAAGCCCTTAAGAACCCTTGACGAACACGCCAACACACTTGATGCGGTGGAACTGAAGCCCTTCTCCTGCTCTCTGAAACTGTTCAATGGCTGTCGATGGCCCGTGGGGACTCACGCGAATTTTTGGAATTCTCATCATAAGCCTTGCTTTGTATTTGCTGAAAGTAAGATACTGCTGTTTCATTGCATCAGCAAATCAGAAGTTTTGCTGTAGTTTCTTCGCTCAGCTTAGAAGTTAAAGCAGGTCAGGCAGTTCGCCAAAAGGAATATAAAGTCGCAAGTCTTCAAAAACTCTCCACAATATTTTGTAAGTCTTCGCCTTATTTAAAACATCTGAACGAGTTTTCCGAGAAGTAATGACACGTATCATCTGGGCTAATCACTGAATGTTGTTAGAGAAGCAGTTACAGTTTTCCTCTGCAAACCCTAGAAGTGCGAGCTGTTTGAGCCGTTGGACCTGAGATTTGAAACCTGATCCTATTCTTGTCGACAAAATGAAACCGCAAAAGTTGGCGTTTCTTTTATAAAAGTTGTAGAGGTTGCAACAAATTTTTCAAGACTTTGAATGTAATCATTCTTGGGCTATACTAGATACTAACGTCCCCTTACACATGTGAGCAGTAACTGCATCTGACTTCATACGTGTTGAGGAAGCAAAAAAGTCGTAATTCCTATTTGTTTCTCTGAAACAGTGTTGCAGCCAGAAGCACTCTTTTAAACGTTTAAGTTCAGCAAGTTCGTTCTTGCTCGCTACGAAAAACTACAAAAAAAATTGTGAAAAATAAAACGTATTAAATTTTGCTGAGATTTTTCATACGTAAGGTTTTAGTGCCTTGTAACCTGCTCATATATTTGTGGAAGCCTCGGTGAATAGACAGAACTTGTTTTCGATTGAAAAGTCTACCTGATAACACAAGCCGAATTTCTCAGTGCAGTGAAAATCTATCAGCAGTTGAGCTTCGATCGAACGGAGCAATGCACGGTACTTCTTACTCTTATAGCAACATTTAGAATACGTTGTGACTTAATTCACACATGCCAAGTTTCCCAGCTTTAACACATGCCGGGGTAGAAATGTTGAAGCCACAGCAATTTTGTCGGCTTCTGGTTTTCATTGCAAAACGGCAGTAATTTGGAAAATGCTGTAGATAATAACAATTCGGCATCACGGAAGAAATAGGAAGAGGTCTGCATAGAACAGGTTAGAAGTACTCGAATTTAATTAGTGAACATTGGCACCAAATGAGAGCGTTTTGGTTCTTTACAAAGCCCAAACGCGTGGATTTGCCAATTTTCGCTGGCGCATGCAATTACTACCAGTAAATGGCGCCACTTCAAACGCCTGGCTAATTAAAATATCAATGAGTACGCTCCTTAGAAACCGGAGTGGCCAGGGTTGAGGTCCAGCGGTCTAAGTGGCCATCTGTTACCCATTGCATGGATAGATCGATTGGCGAACGGTGACCGACTACCCAGCTTGTGTGGAAATCGCCTGCTGGGTATTCGATTAGCAACGATTTTACGCCGAAACTTATCCGCTTCCAGATTAAGGATGGGCGTTTTGTTGCTGGACGTGTTTCTCGGCTCCAGCTTTGCACGAATTCGACGGTAAAGTGACCGTCACGACTCGGTGGGGCCACAGTGGTTAATTACCTTTTCAACACTGCGGCACATGACAAAAATCTAAACATTGTCGCGGCACGATTTCACGCAATCTGCACGGTAAATACGATCAAGATATTGCACGCAATTAAATGCGGTAATATGCTTAAAGTATTGGCGGTACACATGAAATGCTCTCGCTGCACACAGGTTGAGAAACACTGACATGGATGGCACGAAGTGCATGAAACGCAAGAAAGAACCAGACATGCAAAAGGACATCAGTCAAAACCGATCAGGCTTCTTGCATTTCTCTATGGAGTGAATGCTATCGATGGTGGTCTTGCAGACACAATGGCAGAAGTGACGCATTTTGCTGTTGTGTCAAGAAGCGGCGTAATCGTCATTGCGGCATTGAGCTTCAATGACATTGACTGAAATTGTTTTCACACCTAAAGACTGTATACAGACTGCTTGGCTCAGCAAGTATGACTTTTAATTCAGCTTTTCAGCAGCCACTGTTGTGAACACAACTGCGAACGCTTAGGCAAAGTGTGCCGGCCGTCGATGGTTGCTCTTCACAGTCGACCCTGGTTCGTTATCGTCTCACTATTGTCTCAAAGAGTTGTTTCAACCGGTGGCCAAATTACCATTTGCTGTGAAAACAGTTGCCAGTCAGTCAAACTCAAAACAATGTTCAGGAACTGTTGCATTGTTTTCGGTCGTTCGCGTGCCAAGTGGAACCAACTGGAAATTGCTGCAGGGACTTTGACGTATTCAAGCGTTTGATTTCAAAACAGCAATTAGTTTCATGCGTCGGAGCTTTGTTTTCTTCGTCGCTGCTTTTGATATGTATGAGCTATCCCGGTTTCGTTTCAAAAGGTTTCAAAACTGTACAGTGACCGACAACGTTCCTGCAACGGCTTCATGCGAACTGCCTACTTGTTCAGATTTGTTTCTAAGGACATTCACATTTGAAACTGTTCGAGGGTCACTTCACATAACACTTCAAAATATGGCCTCTGGGTAATGTAAAAACGAGGATAGGCTGAAAGTCCTCACAACCTGTTTGAAATTTGGCAAAATATTTACGTGGTTCGTGTGTAATGGCTCATAATTAAGTACAAGTTTCCTGGCGAACAACGACTGAAAACGGGGTCATTTGTTGATGGTGTTGGTGCTTGTATTATGGCAACTACTTCTGAGAAAACATGTCCAGCGCACCCCTACGGTGACGGCAAATTATCTCTCAAACAGACATACGATCAGGGGGCAAATTTCAACGCGCCCGTTTACTCCGCGAGTTTGTTCAATACGCATACAACCTCAGTAACAGGCAACAAGTGGTCAACAAGTATTTCTTGACAGCGGAGGCAAATCTCGAAAGAGCACATTGGTTTCGGGTGAGGCGCGAAGAATGAAAAATTGAAACTTATATCCTACTGTTTGGTTGGTATCAACACGAATGAGTAAAAATGGTTTACGAGCATCCCCTTTTGCTGAGTTAACTGGTCTGCACCAAAGCAATAAAAGAGATCCGCCTAACAGAAGGCGATACGACCCACTTATGCAAACCTACCGGACGTGTTTTCGCGACGCCTTGCTTTGTTCTGACACATTACTCTTTCGTACTTTTGAAAAGGATTGGAAATCGGACAACGAAGCGCGAGAGTGCATTACCGCACGAAATCGGGCTAATCGAATTTTATTACCTCCGCGCCAACCAAAGCTGGTTGGAATTGATTGTAACGGTTTCCAAGCATTGCGCATTGCGTTGAGTTCGTGCGTGCTCCGCCATGAACTGCTCTTCATGTTGTTGCTCAAAACACGAACTGCTGACAGTGGCCACTAGGCATGATTTGGACTTTTCAAAGGTCGCTGTAAGCGCTGCTCGAGCTCAATCCTTTTTAGTCCACTGACCACTGATTAGTAGACTGTTTCAAACTCCAGAAATTTGAAATGAGGCCTGAAGGTTTCAAACGAATTTGTGGGGTTTAACTGAATATAATTTTAAATCAAAACGTGAGTCTACGTGCTGGTTGAAGCCGATATTGAAAAGCATTGCAATCACTTTTTGAAGATTTAACAAAGGTGTTACAGGGCTACAAGCAACAAAGTGTATTTCCGCTACTGAAAAACTTAAAGTCAAGTGTGTTCAATTTTCCCCAAAACAATTTTTTACCGTTGGTATACAGTTAACACACAAAGTTGCAAGTCGTCCATTTATAGAAAATACAGGGGGAGTGATACTTCTTTTTACTAAAGCTGCAGTGATAGCAAATTTTTCTTGATTCCGAAGATGCCTAAAATGTTTACCTCGCAAGAACGTAACTTCCTTGGTCGCTGTTGTTCAAAGAGATTTTAGGACATCGGGTGACATTACAGTGAGCTCCGGTAAGCTTTTTCATTTTTCCGCTCAGTTCCTATTGTCGATTTTCATTCACGGCAGACAATTTTATTTTAAGGTTTCCGAATCGACAGTTACCTCAAACGCTTTTTAAAATGTTTCCCACGGAGACAAAAATACTTTTGCTGGAGAGTGTGGCTGGCGCTTCAAAAAATCCTCCTTTCCAAATAGGATTAGCGCCAGACTCGAATGTAGTCAGCATGATGTCGTTCGAACTCAGCGTCTTGGTTTCTCGCAAGCTATCTGTGATTCCTTTTTGCGCAGGTGTTTCGCAGCAGTCGTTATCTTTCACTGTATCCAAGTGACGTTCTGCGTCTGAATATGGAAAGTGTGTGCGAAGAGAAGGAAATCGATAAGTTGAGAAAGACCATTGAAGAATTTCGAGCCAAAGCTGAGCGGAATGGCAACCTTCCACCCCTGAGCCCTACTCACGTTTTCACATTTGCTGATACGAAGGTCTTGGGTTCAGTACCACACTCTGACAGCATCTATGCGTCGTCCGATTCTGGACACTGGAGCTCGGCGTCCAACTATTCGTCTGGGATGTCTTCGAATCGGCGTTATGGTAAAGTTTACTTTGGAAACATTTATTATTGGCAAGCGACTCGTATATTTGTCTGCAACAGTTTGCAGTTATTGCTCAGCAATGGTTCAGATAACTCAAATAGCATGATTAAGAAACAGTGGCAAATGCCGGATTGCCTGGTCAAACAAGGCAGAAACAGAAGGAAATGTATTTGCGTGTTTACCCAATTATTATGCTATTGCCTTTTTCTTTTAGACGTTTTTCGAATATGATAGATATTCATGTAAGTTGCCACAAACTGTCAAGTAGACAACATCGAATTCTGAATTTTGACACTACGGTAATTTTAGCTGAACAACCGCAAAAGTTGAGATTTTCGTCCACGTTTTGGCTAGTTTTTTTTTTTATCAAACTGATTGTTATTTCGTCTACGTTTGCAAGTGAAAGGTAACAAACACTTCCAACTAGTTTTTTTGCTGAATAAAGATGGTGATTCGACATTGCGCTAATTTTAAAAGCTATAGAATTAACCGGAAATGATTATATCGTAAATAGGTGCCTTGTCACCAGAATCCCATCAAAACGGAAAGCGGGTTTCGTCCGGAAGTCTTTCAAGCATGAGCTCTCACGCAAGCCACTCAAGCGCGTCGTCGTCCAGTTCTGGAAGCACCGCCGACAGTTCAGAAGTGCGAAAAGAGGCGAAAAAGAAAAGATGGGTAAGTATCGCAAACACCGCGTTTAGAAGCTGCTCGTCTTAAACGCCAGGAGGTGCAAATCGTGAGACCCTCGGTGCACTGGAAACCTCCATCCTGCGCTAGACCAACGGCTTTGGCCAGTTCTGCCCAATCAAGGCCACCATTTGTGGGCGTGCGATTGTTGAAAGCGATGAAAAGGTCGCGTGATGGACAAGCGTGTGTTGCGCACTATCAATCGAAAACAACAAATTGACGAAGACCGATCGGTTCCGGGGTTGGTAAACAGCAACGCATCCGAGCGAGCGTCGAATTTCAACGTGTGAGGTTCTCATGAATGGGCCTCGTGCCTCCCGGCGGCCGGCGCATCTCGCTGTTGTAGAAGGGCAAGTGACTCTCACCGTTCGCAAAGCAAAGCCGAAAATTAGCGCTTTCTCGTTGGACAAGGTCCCTTCCTGTGCATGCACACCAGGTCGCGTCAGTTGCATTTTCCTTGAATCCACGTTTTAGTCTGTTTTGTCTTTGGCGAGAAGACGCTTAATTGTAACTACCTCTTGACGGATTGCTATTTTCCGTATAGGGCATTTGAAACTATGGCGGCATCACCGATACTAGTTTCATTTCGGTTCGCAGCTACGTGAAAAACTAAAAAGTACGGCATTGTACTGATCCGCAAGCTACGTGACCATGTGCACAACATCGTGGAGTTAAACACTTTGAGAGCCGGCATACGATATATTCGTACTTCGATTTCGGCCGAAAAAACAGCAGTTTTCGGTTGCCTTACCAACGCCCTAGCTCCTCCGCCGATTGCGCTAGAGAGCTG
>JGI24159J19872_10005994_pt1 | contig 15766 bp, 8 predicted proteins | sample Ectturendosymbi4_FD_19872 | JGI IMG/M metagenome (IMG submission 19872) | reverse complement strand
TCCTATTTGGCGTTATTTTGTTTTCTTGTAGTGTCACGCGCGCGAGTGCATTTTTGTTGCGCGCCGTTAATTGTTTGGCTTGCGTTGATTGTTTGCGACGTTGCGTTGGTTCTTTGTGCCTCCCGCTTTGTTCAGAAGTCGCTGTTCGGTTGACATCGCTCATGTTGTTTCATTCACTGTATGTCGCTTGATCGTTTGCTGCGGACTCGACGAATAAGTTTAATAAAGCCTTCATTAGGTCACATCATTTGAAGACTAGGCTTACCATCAAAAACTAGCATGATGTCAATTATTTTTTTATGGATTTTGACGATGGCAACCAACGGCATACGAATGCCTGAAATTGCTTCTTACCGGGGCAATTGAGGTGAACGATCTTGCCCAAGGGGCGCTTATCTTTACTAGTCCGCAGTCGAGTTCCATATGTGCTTTTTGTTCAAAGGACTGAGTTGGCGAAAATGGATTTGCCTGGTGGGAAGGTGTAGAGACTGGAGCACAATTCCCACACAAGTGAGTGTGCAAAACAAAACTGATTTCAAGACAAACACTGGCGCACTTTCGTACATTGGATTTTTGACTCAGACTTTTGAATAAACTTTTCATCAATTTGCTCACTCAACAGCCACATGACGCGTTTTTATAAGATAACCTACCACTCTATGGCTTCTAAACACAATAATTGAAAAGAGTTGGAACTTTTAAACCTTTTAAAATTTTATTAGAAAAAAATTACGAAAAGCTAGAACTTTCAAACTCCTTTCAAAAATTTATTTTTGACAAGCAAAGTGTCCCATGCAAGTTCCGCCCGGGGCCCGCGGTCCCCAAGGCTCCCCCCTTGCTACGCCACTGGTGCTTGGCAAAGCCCCTAAAAATCTTTTTACCGTTTAGTTTTACCAGCCCCTGAACTATTACACCAGATTCGCACTTATTATTTGCCTCCATTTTTTCCAGATAATGCATGTCAATTGAAAATACCGTAGCTTAAAAATACAACTTACAGGAATAAAGTAAATCTACGGGGTTTTTCTACAAAAACCTTTAGTCCATTGCAAATTTTACATCATAAATGCACATTGCTCTACGAAACACACAAAATCTGCAGATGCTGGGATTTACAAACTCCCGTCATACAATATGCATGACTGATTTTTACTGTAACTTTTGTGCGAATCTCCATTTCCTAGTGAACTGCTGAAGGTTAAGTCTCGCAGTTCAGGATAGCATGAAATTGAAACGTAAAAAAAACTTAAAAAAATTGAGACAAATTGCATCAAAACGTTGAAAGGCAAGTCAAAAATTTGAAACCAGAAAAAAACACATTTTTTGAATATAATCCTTCCAGAGCAATGAATCAAACACTATGATATTTTGTGATTTGGCTTACTGTGCAGACACCATTAGCTTCTACACTATACAAATAGAAGGAAAATTCAAAGAGAAATGAAAACTAAAATAAAACTGATATTATTTGAGACCTATACTACACAGATATGATCAAGTGGCCTCGCATGAAAAAATCTGTTTTCAGCTAGAGGAATTTTATAAAATCATAACTTACCCATTGTGGATGCGCTTTCATAGCAAACTGTCAGGCAACTGCCTGAAGAGCTGCTCACTTCACTGAGCTCACCAATTGCGTGATATTTCCCAGATGCTGAATCGTATTCAACATACCCCTTCCAGCATCTAAGGCCTTGCGCTGTCAGCAGATGAAACAGACAGCATGCAAAAACCGAAATCCTGTTACGATGCATGAAATCGCCTTTAAACATTTTAGGGTTAGGGCAAGTTGTAATGCCTTACTTAATAACAAGCTGTTGAAACACAATATATCTTTATTATATGAAATTGTCGGTGGATTCCAACGACATTTGCAGCTGGTCTCTAACCAGATTTACCAAAACCTTTCCATAACACTATTTGTTTTGACAAACCCTTGAATACTTTTAATCGATCCATATATGAACGAGACGATAGTTTAGCTCACTGCCACTTTCCTCTGTTCCGAAGACCTGCTTTTGTAGAAAGTATATGGTACGTATTGGCACAGTAAGCAGTACATCACAAAATGAAACCTCACACCATGAAATACACCAGGCGGGGGATTTTCTTGTTCTACAAATGACATTACGTCAGCATCACTTCATAGGGTGGGAACAAAGCAATGAACTGTATGTAAATGGTAAATACTGAGCTACAATCCTGTCACATATTATCTTTCTTTGCCCAAACGTATTGTACGCTAAGCAAAAGTGAATCTTAAGACGTTGCTTCGATTTGTCAACCTATGAATTGTTATTCATTTAAACAAGTGTAATTCCCTGTCAGACTGAGACCAAATGAACGCCATTGAAAATAAACTAGACAAGTACAATATGTGTTTATTTTTTTATTTTCGGTGCATGTAAGAAACAATTGACTCAAGCTGAAATTGTCAAATATTATTCGAACGTAATTGCTTTGCTCAAGGTTGAATGCCACGTTCCGGGATTCGAATGACAAACCTAAAAACAATGGGTTGTGTTGAAAAGCATAGGCCTACAGCTTCCATTTTTGTTCTTTCGCAACCGCTTGGAATTTGTAACTCTCAACGTATCAGCCAAAATTTTATCTAAGAGCAAACAAAAATGTCATACAATGTAGCAATAAATGTTCAACAAGGTTTCACGAACAGTAATGGATACAGGTTGTAATATTGAAAACATTAATCGAAGCACAGACATTTCAGGCATTTTCTGCAAGGCACTTTCAAGCAGGCACGAAAAAACGACTTTCACTTTATATCAACTCGGATTGCTCTCTGCTTTCAATGTTCACCTGTGGGTTGAACGTTCACCTGGCTCTTTTTCTCTCAGTTAAACTTGACGCTCGCATCAGATGGTCTTCTATTGTTGGGCAGTCAGCTTTTGTTTCGTACAGACACAGATGTTTACGTGACGGATTGCACTGCATGACGCAATGAAGCTCGTGTGTGGAATATTTTATTCTTCACTTATAGTGCTTCACTTCAGAAGCAATAGCAATGGAAAATCGTAAGTAACGAATTTTAGTGCTGCATACGATAGTACAATTAATCACGTGTGGAAAACAGTTCATTCGTCAATAACTTGATATTTTGATCCAATCACTTTCGTTTTTGAACTGCTATGCATTTACAATAAAACAAAAACAGTGCCAACTCGCACAAATTAATCACGTGAGCGACAACACTTTCACTTCGCTTAACACTGCTGTCATACGTTTTCGCTTTAAAATTTTATTCGTACAACGCCGTTCTGTTTTCTGGTCACAAACGCGTACAACACATTTATTGTGTCCATATTTTCATGTCACTGCAGGTTGTAACATATACAAACAGATGGAGTGACGGCCTGCCCCCCCACCTTCATACGTGGAGGACATAACGTTCTATGTTCTACCTACATTTTTCTCTTCATTTGTCATATTTGGAAAGGTTTCAAAAATCAGTGCCGTTTTTCGCGTTTCATATGAAGAGTTTTTCACGTTTGATTTCATAGCTAGCAGGTTTGATGTTGAAACAGAGTTTGATGGGGTATTTCTGATTTTGATTTTGTTTTGATAAAATGTTTTTTGCGTTTTGCAAATGTCTGCTGTTGGGGAACATGCAGAAACCCCAGTATAAAATGACAACTTTAAATAAATTATGTGTTGCGTTTCAAAAGGGTGCGGAAAACGTCATAGAATGTTTTGCTGAAGGACAGGAATTGTACCTAAGTTTTTAGAAGGAAACTACTTTATTTCCTCTAAATCATTTTCAGAAGTAAGCTGTTTTTTATATTTGAAAACAATGTAATCCTTTAACACAAACTTTTAAACCTTTTTGTTGAGTCGCTCGGGACAGTATTGTGACACACTGCATGCCCGTTGCTGATTTTGCACCATACGGAAGCAACATGCACCCAATACAAATCATGGCAGTTACCAAAAATAAAGACGTATATACTGTAGATCTGTTTGCATTTTGTAGGATTGATGACGTCTGTATTTCATGCTGCGGAAAAGGCATTGCGGAACTCCTTTTATCCAGTATAATCGTTGGTGTGAAAATCGTCAAAAATTTGTTTTTCTTAAGGTCATCTTCCCTTTTAGTGTAATGTGCGTTTTTACAACTACAAAGTAGCAAAATTGCGTAGTTATCGCTCTAAGCCAGCTATGTCCAATCCGCGGCCCAATCGAAGGTTTTGTGCGGCCCAGTTCAGGTGTTTGCTGTAGTAAACGTATTCTACATACTGACAATCTTTCCTTATTCCGATAATTTTGAATTTGACACTTTTGTTGCAAGTAGTCCTCAGTGCACTTTATCACGCCTGTTACCATTGCAGTTAGGATTCGAACGCTTTCAGTACATTAGCTTAAGTTAGATTTAGTTAGCTAAGATCAAGGTAACCCATTCAATGTGGGGTCCTGGTTAAGAAACTGACATAATTCTTGACTCAGTAAGCCATTTGGGCTAGACGTAGCTGCTCTAAACGCACCATAATTTTTATATCAGGAATAACACCAAGACTTTCAAAATGCAGATATAGAATTTTCATGAAATTACATATGAAACAAATGCGTTTGATTACATTTTTGCGAAAAATATTTTTCGAAACGTTGCGTGTGACTGGTATAGAAATACAGCTTGATTGGGAATTACGGGTGAATCGCGAAATATCGTTTTGGTTCTTGTGGCGACAGGATGTCAGTACAAATAACTTTCTTCTGTTTTCAGAAGAGTAGACATACCGAAATTGATTTGGTTGCTTGCTGCTGCTGAACGCCCTAAAAATTTGCGAGATGACAACAGGATTATTAATACTGAAAACGTTGTATGCCTGGTATGTGCAACAGCAATAAAAATTAGAGTGGATAATAAGGAAGGTTTTCGTGATTTTTGTTTGGTTTTACCGCGGTATTATTTCTCCAATTCAACGTATTTTGACGACGATGCAGAAAGCGCCTTCCAAGTTTAAACGCGTTGTTTTTTCAATTGCATCGTGTTTTTTACGAGAGATTTGAAACGTAAATTTGAAGAGGTTCTAACCACATATTAGTCTGATGAAGCGCCATAACAAATTCTGGGAAGACTCTGAAACAGCGAAGCAATGAAACGAAATTCTTTATGGACCTTACTCTTTGAAATCCTTTGCGTCCTTGCGAGATAAGGTATTTAATGTGACGGTCGGCACATATCAGTATAAGTGAAATTTCAATGCAATTAAGCAAAGTGCGAAGCGCCGCGGAACTATGCGAATCACAAAAGATATACAATAAAAATCGAATGTAGTGTTTTTTTCCTTCCTGGAATACCATCGTGGGTCTACCAGACCCGGGTCAAATGAGGTCATTCACGTTGAACTACGGAAGCGGAAGTCGGCGCGCTTTGAATTCTTCAGTACCTTCATGTTTTTGTGTGACTAGTAATAGGGGCGATTGCGGTCATCCACACTATTCTAGTATTTGCACAGGAGAGCGAATTCGGGTCTGGCAGACCCGACGATAGTATTAGTGTGAGGTGACGGGTCACGCTGACACCACGGTATGGTTAGAGGAAGTTTTTGCCTGTAAAAAGCTGAAACTCACTCAGGGCATGCTTCTACGGTCTTGTTAGCAGTATACAAAAGAAGTTCTTCACGCCCGTAATTTTTTATGAGTAATTCAGTTCAGGACTACATGACACCTTCGCTAAATCGAGCACATATGACAGTTTCGACACCTTACTTACTTTTCATCAAAAATCGTATGATATTAGAGTAAAGTAACTTTGTTAGTGCTCAAATTGCGCAGTGAGACTTATATTTTCAGTATAGTTTTTGTGATAAACTGCAGTTGAAGGAAAAGGTATTTTTTTTATTTTTGAAAACCGGGTCTGGCACACCCGACAATAGTATTAACGTGACAAAAAACAACGATAGTATTCACGGGTTAAGAAGCGCGGTGATTCGTGCTTTAAGTTTTGAACGATAAATCCTTAGTTCGAGGCTGCAGTGTATTTGAGTAAACGTGGATAGGACATTAGTAATACTTTTTGTAGTATTCCAAGTAAAGAAAGGCTGGGTTCCAAAACTGTTTTAAATTTTCTTCTCAGCTCTCCCTCTTCATGTATCGCATGTTGTGAAAAAAATGCATTACTGATGGCGCTTTTCTGTTCACCGGCACAAACGGCTGATTTTACAACCTTCCAATATTACTTGCCGAAACAAGAACCTAATGCATCTTTGTCCATGCACGCTGCGATGTTGTAAATACCAATACTTCCCTCGTAGTTGCGTACTATAGAATTTTCAATCTATACTTCACTTTCCAATAATTGCTCATCGCTGAGATAAACTTGGCTCTCAACTGGACAAAGTCTCAATCCTGTAAACTCTTTCAAACGTGATAATAATAGGCGGGCCAAATCGTATTTCGCAACAAAGGAAAGCATTTGTATTTAATACCAACAGTTTCCATTACAACGTAATGTTTTTCTAACCTTCATAACTGAATTGTTTGCTTTGTTTAGTTCACGCGTGACGCAGATTGGCAAACGTAATTTCATAATCGAGATGAGTTTCATACAATGCTATGTCAACAGAAACAAAACAGCAAAAAGTTTACATGGAAAAAAGTGAAAAAAGGTTTCAGCTTGTGAAAGTCGCTACGTCTATGTCAAACATTTTTATATTCAGTGGTGGCATTGCCCACAAAATTGAAGAATGATATTTTTGTTTTTGTGGGTCAAACTCTCAACATCTAATCGAAAGACGGACATAGTGGCATCTAGTTATCTCTGCATACTAGCAAAATATAGAAGAGGTGGGTGCCACTGCCCTTCACTTTAGGATTTGTCTCAGAGATGTTTTTACCATGTTAAAAAGTTTTTTATTTTCACTGTTGCAAATCCTAATGGAACATATTATTTGGCATACCATTATGAGCACGGAGATTGGGCGGCAGAACCTGGATGGGGCGTCCGAAATGAAAAAGAACACATACAGTTTTACATTTAAAATTTTTCCTTGAAACGAAAATCATCCCAAAGTTTCGTTAAGTGCCTGAACGTGTTGTCAATGCAAACTTAAGCCACAAATTTTCAAGTTTCTTGGGGCATACAAATTTTCATGGGGCATAACATCAAGTATTCGCCCGAACATCAGTAGTCCTCTGCAAACCCTTGCGTTCACAAAACGCTTTGTCCTTTCTACATACACTACTAAGAAAATGCCTTATTTTACGGCAACACTCACAAAAATTGCGCTTCATTGGCGCAGTAATGCTTCTTTTTCACTCATGCTTCTTTTCACACAGTATAAAACTACGTGGCTGACCAGTCAGCAGTGACCGTCCCTCTACATTAACTATCAAGCAGTGGCAATTCTAGGGGGATGGGTGGTCCACCCCGATTTTGGGTCTGGACACCCCAAATTATGGGCTGGACCCTAGTTTGGCCCTCTCAGTTGTGTGCTTAGTTTCAAGTTCAAGTTGTCTTGATTGACTTATGAATCACATACCTTTCAGCCAGCAATATTTTAAACGACATTTTAAGANAGACGTTCTCTAGCCTGCGTTCANTAATTCCTAAATGCATGATAAGTTGGGTTGTTTTTCTTGAAGGCCGGGTAATGAGAGTTGTTGATGACGACAGACACCAGTGCTTGCTCCGATCCTGCCTGAAATATAGTTAGACCGCGGTCGTGGTGGTAAAAAATTCAGTTCGAAGCTAATAAACAGTCGCAGAAATATGAAGATTGATCTTCCGTGCATTTCACTGTGAAGGATTATTAACTGGATTATTTACTGTCAACAGATTGTTGCTTGTCCCAGTAGGAAACTGTTCATGAAAGAATTAAGAATTTGGGCCAGTTAATTTATCCGAGTTTCTTCTGCATCCTTGTTCTTCTGCCGTGTGCATATGACTTCGAAGTATCTTGAACAACCGGTTCGTGACGTCACTCTTAATCAGGATTGCGGAGTCGCAGTCCTAGACGGTGGGAGGTTTTTGGGTGGAGTCGGAGTCGGATTCCTAACAACAATGTGAGTCGGAGTCGGATTTTTTGTCCGATTCCAACTTTTGATGTCCAATTGGATCATTTGTTTAAATCACACTCTTAAATTCGGAATTCGTGTTGAAATTGCACAATTTCTTTTGAAACGTTTGGTGAAACAGAGATTACTTCCTGTGCACCACGATTTCCATTGATTTTAACAGCCACATTTCATTCCCTTTTCGTTAAGGATCTGGAATTGGGAGTCGAAGGAGGAAATTGTGGAAAGTCTTAGTTGGAGTCGGAGTNGAATATTTTACCTCCAACTCCGCAATCCTGGTTTGATGTCTACTAACATCTGTTCTGCAACCTCACAGGGTATCGTAATGACTTTTTGAAAAGATTCATGAACATTTTTCCGGCATATTGTTGTTTGATTAAATCTAACCCGATTGCACAGCTTTTGAAGGTGCGTCTGCCTTGAGCTGTTACCATTCATTGCGGCGAACTCTCAATCCATCCTTGAAGTCTTTGCCTTTAGTTCATTTTATCAAACACAGGGCCATTTTGGACTTCCCGTTGTCTGTCATAGAAAAGTAACAATATATGAAGGAGCATAGTCTCCTTCCCGGCCATGTTCCAGCCATGGACTAAGTATCATCACATCGCGGTTGTTGTACTGCTTTGTCGAAGCCACCTTGCTATCTGTCTGTACAACAGTTAAAAGCTCAAGGTTTTCCGTATGTTTTCAAGGAATCAGCTGACTGTGCTCTGCTTTCACTTTTTTTGATGATTCAAACTTGCACATATCTATATTCAAGCATATACTCTCCACAGTGGGGGCAAGCAAGGAATCGATCAGCAATTTTTTAATAGGAAATCAATTTCACATAAAAATACGCATCCTCAGTCATTATTTTATTACAAACTGTTTACGGACTGAATAAGGACTGTCTGTAAAAGTATCCCAGCAATTTGGATGCAACAGAAATAGGTATGGATCGCGTATTGAAAAAGCAACAGAGCATGTTGCTAGTTCGAGACTCAACAACAGGAGGTTTGACGGTAAGTTTCGCAGTTGCATATTAGTTTTATAACAATCACAGAATATATCGATCGGTAACAAGTCTAACTACAAAGCATGAGTGAAGTGGAAATATTCTGCACAGGATTCTAAAATTGTTTGGAGTAGTGTTTTCAGGAGATGAATTTCATCGGACGTTTTAGTACATGTTGGTCAGACATGTTCAGCTATCAAGTACTTCGGCCTGCTAATTCTGACCAATGCCGGTTTGCGATCAGAAACGAGTTTGAATTAGCGTCGAGCACATGCGTTTAATTCACAGTTGGTAAAGCTACAGTCGAGAAAACTAATCAACAACAAATCTTAAAAATTCTACAACAGTGATGACTGGAACTTGAGAGAGGAACATATTATATCTGAACGTTGCATCAGTTAACGCTGCGCTGGAAATCACTAGAAGAATTTTGTGCAAATCCTTTAGGAAAAAAAATTGTCAAGTTTTGGTCACCTGAAATGATGACCTTAGGTGAACTCAATTCTCAGATTCAAATTGCTTTTGGTATTTTTTTTCTACTAATCAACAAGCAATATATTTTATGGATCAATAATTTTACGAAAACATTCTAGTAATAACGAACACCGTAGTTGTCACAAGATACTGAAACATACAGCAAATTCGAAAGCGTCACAAAAATCAATACATGTCATTATCTTGAAAATAATCTTGGACTTCATCACAAATTCTTGAAATTTTCACTTTGTTGTAATGTCCTCGCTGATCGACAGGAATTGTGCTGCAATCGAAAATAAATTTTATTACTCTAAAATCGCATCGGAATATTTTCAAAGGTCCTAACTTTTCAATTTTTCTCGGTTTAGCGCTGATAATCGCCATGAAGCAAGAAAATATTTTCATGATCCTTGCAAAACAAAACGTGAGGTAGCTTGAAAATATTTCAGTTATGAATGCAAAGTTGAGGTTTTAGAGCTACACTGCATGAGCCATTAACGCCAAGCATGTTTGTATTTAAACTTGACTGGCGGCTTAGCTGTACTGTGGCAAGATATGTCGCAATGCAAAAATATTCAACTCGGCTCAGGTTCCTCTCGCTAACAACCGTAATGAAGATTGCAACGTAACTTCATATATACTTAGATATTAACGTTTGAAGCTGATTATTTCAGTAGCTTCATCTTTCATGCGCTATGTCGAGGAGTCCTGGCAAAATCTATGCACGTTGCGTGCTTTTGGAGCAGGGGTATTTTGCCAATGATAACTTTCATTTAAGAAAGAACATTCGCTTTTGAACAAAAGACTCTTTTCATCAAGGCGAGTTCGGGTATGTAGGCCCAACGGTACTGCGCAACATTTCACTTGTTTGTGATCGGAAATTTCGTCGTAATCATTAATTGGTTACTGTGGGCCTTCTCCGCTTAAACTGCATAAAAACCTTAAACAACGAATTTTCATTTCTCAATCCAATTTACCTCTGTTGCATGTAGAACCGTAAGCTTCGAGCAAAATACAAATTTGATCTTCAACCGACCGCCAACAAAACCTACTGGCAGAATTTCTGCAATTTTCCATTTTCCGATCTTTATTCAGTGTCTTCCACATGTTTGGCGGGAAATTATGCTTGTTTTTGAAAAAAAATTGATATTCAATTCGTTTTTTTTGAATCAGATGAGTTCGCCATCGGCCCAAGGTGGATTTACTTCTGAACTGACGGCCATAAGCCCGCTGTAGTCGCTAAAAATTCCACCCTTCTCTTTACTATTCTCCCATTTGTTGTTCGTGATGTGATATGAATCATAATGTCTTTCTACATCAGGGTCACCAACCTTTTGGAAACTGCTAGCTACATCTTGTGTTCCGATTAATGCGAAGGGCTACCAGTTTGATATAAACTTATGAAATAAAAATTTTGCTCATTTACTTTCAGTTCTTTTAGTAATGATATCCGGTAATTGGAAGACGTTGATCGTCCTAATGTTATTTTTTGAACAGGCCCGCGGGCGACATACATGGTCTTTGCGGGCGACTTGGTGTCCGCGAGCACCACGTTGGTGACCCCTGTTCTACATATTCTGGTCAGCACCGTAAATGCTTTAACGTGTCTTTCATTTCATCGCACTTCACGTCACCGTGCATTTGTGACTACGTCCAGGGACTGAGCTCAGGAACGACGTTTGTATATTTCGTTTATCTCTAGAGAATACATAAATCTTGAGAGAAATACCCTGACCCTATGTGAAGCGTGGCTTTTAGAGGAAATGAGCAGTCGTTTTGTCAGTTTCAAGTAAGTGCTCGACGAATGCAGTGAGCAAGAAATCAAAACACACGAACCACGATCGCTCCGGGGTTTGCCTAAACCACTTGACATACCTGGGGACAGGTGTTTGCTTAGTAGTGTTAACCTGGGTTCATAATCAGGTTGTTAAACAACTCAACAAGATGAAGGCCATGAAATACGCTTACGTCATTGAATGTTTTGCATTATGCGTGCAAAACCCAATCCTGATGAATACACTATTGAAAGAAGTATAAATAGTTAGGGAATTGCATTCAAAATTGTTCTTGGCCCATTCGCTTGTCTCATGAAACCTTGATATTGACATAGAAAGTGAGAACCGAAAATCATTTGACACCTGAGAACACTTGACAATTACACACGGCTCATACGCCATTACGGCAACCTTGGAAAATCTGCCTAGCACGAGAAGTACACATAAACACAATCAGTGCAAGTATTTACTGTGGTGAGAAAGAACTTCACGTTGGAATGTCATAGGCCTACATCAAAACTATTCAAGCAGAATTTAGACTTTCACGCAAACAAACGACTTGTACACTCACACTTGACAGACTGGTCTTTCTGAATTATGCATCACGTAGAAGGTCTTTAAAATGTGTATTTGTTGCAGTGATTCTTAGAAACCATTGTATATTATCCGCTGATCAAAGCACTAAAATATTATACAAAAAATATCTTTCATTTGTCAAATTATGTAAATTAAGAAAACAACGAAGTGGAGAGATACGGCATTCATTTACCTTCTCACAATAAATCTAGCGCCTTCCAACTGCTCCAAGGCCTTGACTTCGGCAATACGATCATCCAGTTCAGCGATGGAAATGTCTGGATTTTCCTGCTTCAAGCGTTTACGCCAACCGGAGTATGAAAAATACTTGTCCCCAAAAACAGCTTGTAATTTGTGGGAAAGACCATGATTGACTGCCAGCCACACGCAAGCTGCAAATGGAATGCGGTTTACTACCTGATGGTTCTTTTTGCCTCGCATTTCAAAAATGATCAACTCTTGAAGCAGTCCAGTGAAAGCGTGCCTGTATTCTGCAGTGGTTTCTACGATTTGGTGGTTCAGAAATTCCGGGAGGATGTGCGGAACAGCACCTCGAATGTCCCACAGTTTATCATCTGTGCAATATTTCTGGTGATACGGATTGTCTTTCTGGAGTTCACACCAACTTTCATCAAATATTTTGTCAAAATATCTTTTCTTTTCTTGGTTTGCAGGAGATGGACATCCGAAAATCACTCTTTCGTCCAACGAAAAATACATGGCCAAATGCGGTTCTTCATTTATAGTCATAACAACACCACTACCAGGGGTAAATAACTCTTTATCTCGACAAAAAGCAACAAGACCGCGAAGTAACTGATTGCCAGTGTAATGGCCGACCTCGCATCTCCTCCACAATATTTCATCAAATTTGTGAAAGGTGTTAACTATCTTTGCTTTTTTAAGGATATCCTTTATTTTCAGCTTAAATTCTCCCCGCAGCTCGTACTCTCGAATGTAAGGAGTTTGTATAGAATCAGGAAATGTCAAACCACCTTGAAGCTGAAGCAAAATTTCATCAATACTTTTTTCACGGAGATCCATGCGATTGCTCATGTTTTATGCAACACAAGAACACGTTTAACAAACATTCACGTATCAGGTCTACCAACGAATTACTTCTGAAATATGTGGAAGTTTTAAGTGATTTGTTCTTAAAAAAATTGTCACAAACCTACATATCATGCTGGCATCGACAGCATAATGAGAAATCTTTAGTGAAATTAACTGTTTTTTTGAGGAAAATGTTTAGGAAGTAGGTTGCTTTCAAATATAAACATTTCTTTCATCAATATAGCGCACTGCTGCAATTCCAACACATGTAGTTGTGTTTCTCATGCATTCGTTTCTTGTTCATTTGTCCAGAAATGCCAGACACTGAACGATTTCACATGTGGAAGTGTTTGCTTTATATTTATTTTGAATTTTGAAGCGTGATAGCGTTATTGATGTGTTGAAAATCCGTATTTTTATAGCCTTTGCGCAATCTTCGCAAACGGAAATTACGGCAGGACTGCGCGGTGCATGCAGTGCCGCTCTATGCGAAATAAATCAAGTCTTCACAATGGATTTTCCGTGTTTGCGTCAGGTCAACATCCATTTGCACCTATTGATGTACTGTAATAACAAACTGCTTAGGTCACAAAATACTGTTGTTTTCCGCAGCTGGCACAATCACATGCGAATTTGCTTGATTATGTGAAAAAAAATTTGCACGTGTTGGATTTGAAGATATTATGCCTATTTTGTTTTGTGAATGTCGTTGTTTTCTTCATGTTTTGTATTAAGCCTGTGGTTCTCAAAGTGGTCGATATCGACCCCAAGGTGTCAATTGGACCATCCAAGGGGTCGATAAATAGTCACGGGGCGAATGGGGGTCATTGAATTGCTAAGGAGCCAGGTCATAATTCTAAGACTATTTTCGGGTTGTGTATTATTTTATCATGCATTTTAAGTAGAAAGTACTCAAATTTATTTTGAGATATACTTTCCTTGTGTTAGTAACTATTCGGCTAGGCTACGGGGTCTATAGAAAATTGTATACTTTAATTGGGGGTCAGCATACAGAAAAGTTCGAGAACCACTGTATTAAGCAAATGAGTTAAAAAACTGGGCAAAAAAATGTAAACAAAAATAAAGTTTTCATTGTTGAGCGAAATTTTGTGCTGTGCAATAACACGTATCTTAGTTATCTCATACAAAAGCTTATCGCGTAAGTGCAGATTTTTATTTGAACCACGCGGGCACTTATTAGAAAGGTTATTAATAGGCTCTAAAGTGCAGTATAGTGCATTAACGCGCAAAAAAATTTGTTGTGGTCTGATTCACACTAAATGTCTGATAATTGAGTTAGCGAATGTCAGTCCTGTGGGATTAATTCAGATTCTCCATTTCTCAACATGTTTTTCTTGCGCTGCACGCTTACATTCACCACCGTCCACTTTGACGTTGGCAGCAAGTTCAAACTCCCTCGGAATGTGTAATGTGCATATAACAAGGGTGGCCAAACCCGCTCTATGTATGAGGCGCATATCGTAAAAGCCAATTTACAAAGAGCCGCAACATTAAATATAAAAACACGAATTTATTTGCAATCCACGCTTCTGCGTCATCATTCCTTTTTGGAATCACTTGCAAAAGTAATACTGTACGGCACGCTAGTTACTACAGTACCATTTCACAATATTTCTGCACTTTGCAATAGAAACAAAAAACGAATATTTAAATTTTTCGAAAGCTCAAAGAGCTGCATGCAAAGGTTCGCAGAGCCGCAGTTTGGCCACCCCTGGTATATAATGTTGTGTATGTTGCGACATCGTAATTGCCTGCATCACGCAAAGTAAGAGAAAAGCAAATGTTCACCCTATGGCAGGGATATATGAGCAGAGCCAGTATTTGCAGTACCAACCGTGCTTCAGGTCACGAAAAAGTAAAAGGTTATACATGCCTCAAGTAATACGTTATCCTACTTCCTGCTTTCTTGTAGCAAGTTTCACGAAAGTGTTTATTATTATCACCTAAACGTTGGTGCAAAACCAACAACGCACCGTATACGGTTTGTTGCTGAAGTGATCAATTCCCAGACATAAATAATTTTGTTGTTTAATATAAATATTACCGACCTGTGAATGAGCATGCACATCTGCAAATTTTCTCCTTTCACTGAAACTTAGCATTCATTGCTCAATTATACCCATCGTTCTAGGAATCCATATAGACAAGGAAGGGCATAGCTTTTGTTCCCATCGATTGTGCACAGGTCGACGTTTGTTCCTTAATTTCTCAAAATCCAAAAACTGCAAATTCTTTCTCAGGCTGGCAAATATTGACTAATTTTTTCTGGAGTTACAAAAAAGTTGCACGAATGATTTGTAAAGGTGGAACATGAAGTTGCGTTTCACCAACGTTTCGATTTCAACGTTTGTGAATATGGACAGGTGTGATTCGCATGGGCGCATTTTGGTTGGGAAACGGGCGACGTGACCCCCACTTTAGCAAACGGGGAGTTATGATATGCATTTCCCCAACTTTTAACTTTCGTATTTGAAGAGATTTCAAAAAGAAAAGTGACGTTTGTCACGCATTGTGTGAAGAGCTTTTTATATTGAATGTTACACATAGCCAAGTTGATGTTTAAAAAGAGTCTGGTGTGGTATCATTGCTTCCAATATTTTATAAATTTCAGTTTCAGAAAAATGATTTTCAGCATCTCTCAAGCTTCTAGGGACCGCGAAAGATGGTTAACTGCTTCTGTCCGACTAGTGATTACTACAAAATGGATGGTGAACTCATTGTCTCCGTCTCGCGTGACTGTCCCATTGCTCAAACCTGGAAACTAGCAGGAAGAACCGTCGCCAGGAAGTTTTCAATAGGGGGGCTTTGCAGTTGTGAGGGGGGGGGCTTTTCGTTT
>JGI24159J19872_10005992_pt1 | contig 15767 bp, 10 predicted proteins | sample Ectturendosymbi4_FD_19872 | JGI IMG/M metagenome (IMG submission 19872) | reverse complement strand
CTCATGAAAACATGTTTGATTCCTTAAAAATTCAATAAAACACAACTGATAAAAGCCATCACTTATAAATGCATTTGTTTAGTCACCTATTATTATCATTGCTTTGAAAAGAAAAAATGTCAAAAGAATTAACAAACATTTTCAATAGCTTAGCAGTTCAAAATTCCTGAATTTCAGCCACTTTAGAAGATTGGTTTCAAAGGAATCTTGTATCTGGTTTTATGACACATATAAAACTGAACTGAAGAAGTTCACACCACCACCAAGTGGTCGAGTACTGCTGTGCAAAGGGTTGCCAGTTCGAGTCATACCTTGGTTGACTAGTTTTTTGTGATAGCACACAAGACACTTTTGATATTTTTACACAAGATATGTTAAAAGTTTTGTGGGTTTAGATTTAGGATTTTGGATTAGGTTTACTGTTCGTGTTCAAGGTTAGGGTAAGCGTTTAGTGTTGAGGTTTAGGGTTTATAGCTAGGGTTACAAAAAAACTCTTTGTCACTTTAATACTTTTATTCTGAGAAGCAACTAACATATTAGAAGTAGTCGCATATTTCGTAGAAGGTCAGCAATTTCACTTGATACAGTTTTTTAGTTTTTCCAAGGCAAAATTGGATATGGTTGTTTAAACCAGTGGTTCTCAACCTTTTCACACCAACGGACTAGTAAACAGCGCAAAAAAATTTTCAGACTGGTAACATACAACTGCAATGAATGCATCAGATTATCGCAATCATTTTGTCAACCAAAGTGTAAGCTAACTCCTACAAATGTTGACTTATAATGTATAATAACTCTTTAGCAATGACGTCAACACTTGTCGAAAAACGTTTAAAAGTCAAAAACATCTGTATCTCCCTCATTGCACAAAGCTATCCCTGACTGTCAGCTTCTTTTTTGTTTCTTAGTACAAAGATATTTGAGCAAAATGCTTGCAGAGATAGATGCATTAAGCTTGTTCAAATCGAAATGACAAAATATATCTGCCAAATACGCAAGCTTACCCATCCACATTTCATCCAAAAGAAATTTGCTGAAGGAGAGTTCCTTTCTCTTAAATCTGTTATGTTTCTTCCTTGAGCTCCACAAGATGCAAAGGAATTTGCCCTCTTGATAGCAATCTAGTCCTGTATGTAGAAGATGTTCATGCTGCGAATCCTTATTTTCATACAATGTTTTGAATTATTTAGAGTTCAAGGGTCGATTTCAAATTTCACTAACATTTTCACCACGTTATTTAGCATGTTTTCAAAAAGTTTCTCTTTGCACCTAAGACTCCAAGAGGGATTATGCAATGAGTAAACAACATTTCTTTATGCACTACTTTAATTTTTGCTGCTACACCAAGGCAATAACCANTCATGCTTGCANCTCCATGTNTGCACACTCTAATAGAGTTTTCTCAGTCTGTTTCTCACCAAAATATTCTTTAATATATCTCTGACCTGGTGNTACATCCTGGAAAGTTTATGTAACATTGAAGTTCTTTGAAATCTTCTTTTCCCATGTAACGCACAAAACAAAGAATGACACAATTAGTCATGTCAGAAGTTGATTCATTGAGTTGGATTGCAAAATACCTTGACTTCTTTAAATAACCTACTCCTTGACATCAATTGCTTTATCTTCAATCCTTCACTGAACTGTACCATTAGAAAATGGTATAAGCTCAAGTTTCTGAGCTGCTTGGGGAACCAAAACTTGTTTATCTGTAGATAGGATGCATGGGTTTACTAACTCTTCCCCAATGGTGACGGATTCTTTGTTTTGTCTATTTCAAGTTAAATTAGATGTGATGCATGAAGTGATTCTTTCAGTAGCCTACTAGCCATCTTTTACTTTGCTTTTTTGACTATACATCTTGTTGAGCAGCCTTTGAAAATAATCGAGTGACTTTCCTTAAAGATTACTGTGTTTTGAATCAGGGGCATGCAGAGTTCTGGTAATGCCTGGAGCAACTGCTTGATTGTATGGCCCCCTCCCGTTGCCCCTCCTCTGCATGCCCCTGCTCCGAATGAAAGTGATGAGCAAGTGTGGAAGGTTTCATTGCATCATTTGAGAAAATTTGGGAGCATATTAAACATAAGGGCCGCAGTGGCTGTTAACTATGTGGAGCTACAGCAAAGTCAAGTTGCAAGTGTTTTTTATCATACTGCCTGACAAATTCTCCTTTTTGATTCTTAGTTCCTCCTACTATAAATATATCTGCATACATACTCTTTTTACAGTTTGTTGTAAATTTGAAGTACCTGCTTCATGCCCACTTTGGGAGTTGTTCCTTTCTGAAAGCTGAAAGTAGACCTTGTTAAAAAAGTGCAAATTCCCTTTCGCTTTGTTGACTGCATTTTAAAACTTCCGCAAAATATATAACACAGCTATTGACAGTGGCCTACCATGAAGTATATGGAACAAAAACTTTTAGGCAACAGTCTCAAAATATCCGAGCGGTCACCACATACTAAACCTTTATAAACCTGTTTGCTACCAATAGCTGCCATTGTACTTTCTGGAATTATGAAACTGCACAAGGATTTTATTTTGCGTCATAATATCCACTCCAAACCAGCTAAGCACATGCCACCAAAGATGCTAGGCTAGGTTCGATTTCTTGTCGGTCATACCAAAAACTTAAAAAACGGTACTTGCGGCCTGTCCAGCCTTGTGCTCAGAGTTAATGGACAGGTGCAAGGGAATGGTTCATGTGTGGTGCTGCTACTGACTCACCACCAGTGCAGCATACACTGCGAAAGCAGCCGCATGGCCTACAGTGGAAGTAATCAGAAATGGGCGCCCAGCATACCACTCTTCAGTCTATTTATTCAATCACAAGCCATATGTCATTGACCAGATTTTTCTGAATTTAACATGACTGCTAATGATTTTCAGTTACTTGATGGAAAATCTAGGTTGTTTTGCAGACTGGCAGTAGAGAACCACTGGTTTAGACACTGCCTATCTAAAAAGCTATTACAGTGCATTTTAGGTACGGTTAGCATTACTTTGCCTTAACTTCTAAGCAGTTCTGATGATTATGAGATGAGACTGTGTTTTTGTTATTGTTCCTGCCACATTTTTTAAGGTGACAATATATTTACTTGGAGGAAAAGATCATTAAGTTGTTCAGCTATCATGAAGCTTTTCATATAAAACAGCCGATGTGATAAGTATGCCAGTGTCTGTGTTAGCCATACTGCAAGGCCCAGACTTAACAGTTAATGTCTGCTTTACATCTATCACAATTCATTAACTGAACAGTGCTTCAACCTTAAGCAGAATGAAAAAACCTTCACTCTACTATAAATGCTTTCACATGTCATAAAGATCATACAGTTGGTTTTGCAATCCATCAAAGACAAATCATCTCATGAAGACTATAAACATTTGGATAATATTACCAATGCCTATTTCCTATCCAAGTAACATTTGGCAACAGGTGTTAAATGAAATCTAATGTTCTAATTCCCACATACAATTGCTAAAAGCTTAACTTCAAACTTTCTATTACCTGCTAGGTAGGAGAATAGCAACAATGAATGCTGTTTCCATGGAGATAGCCCTGTAAAAATGTTGTTCATTTTCACATAAGGAGAATTTATTTCACCAATAGTGTCATTGCCATTGAAAAGCTAATTATTTGCTAGGGGATGTGCAATTCTGGCATTTTGTTTATCAAAAATTATAATTCTATGAACCAGCTGATAGCGATCTTTTTAAATATTCAAACCAAAATTTTGCAAACTGTATACCCAACATCTGAAATAGAGTATAAGATGTCTGATTCTTTCAACGTAGCACACTGTATTCAGTACCTGGTAAGAGCCTTACCCAAGACCAAAAAAACAGTATTTTTGTTCTTCCCAGCCTAAAACTAAGCATTGTTGACTGTTTGATGTCAGAACCACACATCGTAGAACCCAGAATATCAGGAGCTGACACACAGTTAAGATTTTATAAAATCAGAAATGTATGCAATGTAATGATATCTCAGTCTCAATTTAGGCTGTAAGTTTTTTAAAAATTGGCTGATGAGATGTCAAAGCTGTTTGAAATAGCTCCTTTTCTTTTAGAGTTGGTTAACGTCTGTGTCTTTAAATACTAATTAGTTTCTGTGTGTTTGAAGTGTGATGAGATGTGAGATTTTGGATTGGAGTGGTATGAATAAATGCTGAAACAACCTCAATGGTAATAGGTTTCTCAAAAGAACAACCTGCTTACGACACAAAATGCAGTTGCCTTCTAAAACCTGTGTGCCTTCCTTCAGACCCAATTGACACTGAGGTGATTAATACAGAATCCTCCAATCATCCATTTGCAAGATACAGTAAACCTCGGTTAATCCAGCTATTTGCCAAAACCAGATAAATCTGGTGGTATGAATGATTTCTAGTGTTTTTCTTTATAAAAATCTTCGGTTTATCTGAATTTTTTAATCTGGTCTTTGCCAATACTGGATAAAATATCCACTTTTCATTGGATAAAATCTCCTATTTTCACATCTCATAATCTGAATTTTTCTGTGCTTCCAGGCTGTTGTGTTGTGCACTGACTGGTCTCTAGGAAATTCGGCAGCTTTTTGACGCAACAAAAAAGTGCTCACAATCACCAACGAATGTTTAGAATTTTGATAACAACTGCCGCAATTGTACGCAACATTCGACTAATGGTAGATAATATTTTTACATCACACATGGGCATAGCATATCACGTTGAACATAATGCTCAAGGCACACAGCCGCACCATGGTTTCAGCAGGCTCGTTGCTAGGATTTTGCAGCAGGGGGTCAAAAAGAACAAGGGGGGCATATTTTTAAATGCAATATTGGATGTACCAGGGAGCCAAACATGGAATGGCGGGCACAGATGTAAAATGAAGGTGACGGGCATCACTGTCCCCCCACTGGCGACGGCCCTGGGTTTCAGTCTATTGATCAGTGTTGAGTACGTGTGTGTAGAGCATTATCCCTTAGTGTATTGTACTCAGTAAGATGTATGAAGGGCATTACCTTCCAAATAGACTGACTGCTTGCGTACCAGTCGCAGAAATATGTGTCAGTCCAAAATTCCATATTTTTTTGCAGCCAAGTAATTTAAACTTATGAACTTAAGATTGTTCATAACTGCCTGGATGTGACAGTTACTAGTCTGATGTACCATTGTAAATACATCGATAAATTCGTTTTGCTTCTGCGAAAGTCTGGTGTTGGATCGTAAATGTGTTTAATCAAAGTGGTTTTTACAGATATCTCAGTACTTAGATGACGCCAAGCTAAAAACAGCCGTCTTCGGTTAATCCGGATCTTTGCCTAAACCGGATGAAATCGTCAGTCAAATCGATCCGGATTAACCAAGGTTTACTCACTCTCTGAAAGCAAATTTGAGTGCATTGATATCTGTGATAAAGCTAGGTATGCCAACATATTTCCACGAGCTGCACATAACTCCAAAAATGCTGCCTGTGTCTTGCAAGCTAGGGTTTTGCCACTTCTGGTATATGCCAACAGCTACATAACCCATGGTGTTGAGACAGTTGATATGAGTTCTCCATTGCACAACCACTCATCGCACTAAACAGGTTAAAAATGAAATTATCTGTTTTGTACCTTTGACATCTAGCTTGCAAAATTATTGTATGTTTTCCAGGTTAAATCACTTGGCTTGAATGAAAATGATGCTTTAGATTGATGAAGTACATACTGGAATAAATTCATCCCAGTGAAACAACATGAGTGGACTGCTAGTCAAAAAAATGAGCAAAAAAGTTGCATTGGGTCAGAAGTCAAAAGTGTCTATTAATGCACTTCCTGATGAGCTTTTGTTGAAGGTCTTTGAATATCTTGATATTAACTCTTTAATAATTGTATCAGAAGTTAACAGAAAATGGAGAGCGTTGTCTTGTGATAATTTTTTGTGGAAAAAACGTTTCAGAATATGGGCATTGCTATCGCCATACACTTTCAAGAAACGTGTATCAAATAGTGCAGTCTCTAACAGTATTCAAGAAGCTATACAGTGGAAAACAAAATTCATGCTGCACTTTTATAATTTAAGGAACCAACACTTCTTTTCAAAACTGAGGGTTAACAACTACACTGGAACCACTGACAAAATGAACCTTCATCTGAAAAATCTTGATGCTGTTTTTGAAATTTGTGTGCTTGATGTTAATGGAAATACTTTTTCTGCTGCACATAATTGGATGAAAGTTTTTAACACCTCTACATTGATCCAATGGTATGATGTTACCAACTTTCCTTCATGGACAAAAGTTAAGTGTATAAAAGTGTTTGCATTAACTCCTGTTATTTGTGGAAAATTGAACAGTATATCACCATACCAAAAATCGTTAATTTTTGAAGTTGGGGTTATTGGAAACACAGAAAAGATGGCATGTGCTGATACAAAACTGGTGTTATTCAATGTGAAGTCGTCACTTACTGTTGCTTTGTGGAAAGACTCTGATGACATTGCATTTTTGGCAATAGGATTTCACCATGAAAATGTTATTCAAAAAATGTTTCTATCAACTGAAAGTTACACCTACAAAGTTCCTCATACCCCAGTTCTGGACGATGTTGACAAACACTATGGCCTTCATAGCTATAATTGTCATCTTCATTTGCACACATTCCACTTGTCTATTTGGGACAACAAGTTTTCTTGCTTGAATTGTGAAAAGTCTTGCTGTTTTGACGGATATATGCCACTTGACATTGGAAGGTATGCCTCAGCCGATCAAAATGTACCAAATAGTGTGTGGAAAACAGAGCACTTCCGCGGCATATTAGAAAAATTTTGTATGCTTGACATTACAGTACGTGATGGTAACAAGGAAGTTATTTGGGCTGCAACAAACACTGTGGCTGCAACGCCATCAAAAAGTGCCATAAACGTTTTTGATTCATCTCACGAACAGATGGATTTCATGTATCAGGACGACTGCGGAATTGTACGACTTTACTTCCATTGTGATGGCAAAACTTGCACTATTGATTTCGTCCAAGTGGCTCTTAGTGTGAGGAGAATCAACGAATGGTTTGCAACGAGATACTGATATACAGAACACCTTGCGCGCAACCCCTGCTGTATTCCCCTGACGAAGCTACGAAATATGAACGTGGCCAAATGCTGCTTTAATATACTGTGCTCAGTTTTCTGTGGCATGGTGCTCTGCAGTTTCTCTAGATCAGGGGTGGGGAACGTATTTACTATCACGGGCCGCGTGAATTGTGCATTATAGTTGGTGGGCCGCAAAATCAATTAATTTAATCCTAAAATTCTACCTTTATCTAACTATGAGCAAGAGTGACTTCTCTTGGCTTACTATCCAAGTATCTGCTTATCATAGCGCTTCGTTTTCAAGCGATGTTGTCCTCTAACTTGGGTAACGAAAATTATGATGCGGGCCATATCAAATGTTCATGCGGACCGCATTTGGCCCGCCGGCCGCAGGTTCCCCACCCATGCTCTAGATCCTGCCCCAAGTGGTTTGCAAGGTATTGGCCAGGGCTTCAGAATTCCCTGCTTTGCCCAGGTTGGCCTTGAGAATTTTGTTATTTGTAAAATTAAACCGATCAGGCCGCGTAACTATATAATTTGCCTGTTTTTGGTCCTTAACCCATTAATCACCACTGCCAAAAGTGTAAATCACATTCTTCTGTTTTTTTAGTATCCGTTTTATATATGCCCTGACATAAAAATTATAACAAAAAATCGGTGAATTTGTTTTGCGTTTGCTTCGCAACAGCACGTTCCAATAATAAAACAATATATGCGTTCACAGCTACGTAATAACGCTCATTAACAGTTGCGTAACTAGAGGTTTGAGCTAGAGGTGCGAGAAATTTAGCTGAAGGTAGCCCACTAGCCACCGTATGGAACCCACTAGCCACCACACAGAAAAAGTTGAGAAATGATGTAATGAATCTGGATGTATATACCAAAACGAAATCACCAGATAACACTGAAAAACGCAAAAAAAAACAACCTACCGAAAACCAAAAGAATGTTAAATACCGAAATACAAGCTAAATGGGGTCCTGATTTTTACATTTAGCTTGCCAATGGGGACGGTACGCAACCCTGCCCTCTGTCAGTTACGCCACTTCTCAATGCTGATTAGTTTTCTTATTCCCTCTCTTCTGTCGCTCCGGTTAGACAACTTTTTACACGTGACACCACCGCAATTTTTATTGTCGCTCATATGGTTATGTACCAGCAGGCCCGTAACCGGGTTTTAAGGTTTGGGGGGGGGACAAAATACCAGGACTGTGGAGCAGGAGCCCAAGCAATTTTGGATGGCTGGAGCGGGAGCCAAATATTTTAGATAGCGGAACCGGAGCCTGAAATTTGGGTTCCCGTTCAAAAGAAATAGTTTGTGGGGCGAATGAGTAAAATGGTTTTTAGTTGGACCAACTCGTTCTGGGGCCGGAGCCAAAAAAATTTAGATTCCTGGATCCGGAACCCGAAATTTGACTTCCGGCTCCACAGCTCTGCAGAATACATTTTTAGGGGGACAGAATTTGTGTTTTTATTACATGTTTAAAACAAACTGTAACATGACACAATCGAAATTGTTACCAGTGTGGAAGTCCCTATAGGTACAATTTTTTAAACAATGAGGTTAGTTTATTTTTTATGCAACTTGCAGTAGTGTTGCAAGTTGGTGTAACGATTAACGGACTAACACCGAGAATTTGCAAAATTTGTTGGCTGTGTCGAGTTTGAATCACATGTATATCTACATAAATATAATGAGAAATTTTCTGGGCGAAACAAAATTTGGGTGGGCAGTGCCCCGCATGGCTACGGGTAGGGCTGGGTTCACGTAAGTAAGCACTTATTACTTGATTAAGTAATTTTGCCGTTACTTGTATGGTGGATTTACCTTTTCGCATTACGAATTGCCGTTTTCCTACTCGCGATTGTATTCCGTACGTGAGGTCTGGCTTGTCTCGACTTGTCATTCGCGTCAAGGGATTTCGTGTATGCGGGCTCCTCTATATGTCCGCGTTCCACTGCGTCCGCGCAAATGACCTCGATTTCGCATTTTGCGTTGGAACTTATGGGCGTGGACACCACGCTTTGAGAGAGTCGAGTTTTGTATCGCTAGCGCACGGACCACGTCGGCTGTTTCTGCTGTCGCGCCATCGTAAAGCTTTTCTGCTGCTGCTAATCAGAAGCCTTTTGTAAATAATGATTTGTGCACCAGGAAATCTGTGAAACGAACTGTCAAGTGGTGAGAGCCAAACGCCTTGCTTCGGCTTGGCAACTTAAAATGTCAGGCAGTTTTAGTCGAGAGTTAGATCAGTACTCATACAACGACTAGGCTACCTCGTTGGTAGCGTTTGGGGAAACCAGCATCTCTGCATGCAACGACAGTCATTCCTCGCAAGCAACTGTTACGCTGGGCAACACCCCAAACCTCAACATAGGCTCCTACACCAAAGGAAACCCTACACTTGAAATATCAAGTAATTTGCTTTTAGAAAATTTAAGGTATTAGAAGCCACATCTGTTGCTGTATATGCAATATTATACGTCACATGCATCATCACACATAAAATAAGCCATTGAGGCGAATATATAGGGCGCTTTGTGAGTCGCAATTGTTGATTGTCATCGCTATTATGATTTGAAGCTAGAAGCTCATTCCATTNAATTGAATCGTGGCAAACAGGTGCAAATTTTTGGCTGAACCACTCACTATGTGATTCAAAAATTGCTATGATTATGATTTGCTTGCATTTGTCGATTTTGCTGATTTGCATGAATTACTGAAGTTACTTGAGTAATCTGTTAGAAATTACTTAAACAATAAACCATTTTATACCAGCGGACTGGCAAATAACACAAAATTTTTTAAAGAACGCAATCGCAAAGAATGTGCAATAGATCATCACCAACGCTGTTATATATTTAACACAAAGCATTACTTTGGTAAACATACAAAAATCAAAGTTAGTGGGAAATTCGCTGCTGTTTCATTGCTTGTATGCAAGGTGAACGTGGCTGCAATGAAGTTTTAGTAAGACAAAGTTCTGCGTCGGCATCCAAACAATTACGCTGTCTGGTGTTTGTTATAAAGCTAGTGCTAAAAAGTCCTCGCGTAAGACTCACCTACCGCCGCTAAACGCTGGAAACACTGGCTCAAGATCTTCGAGAAGTACTTGGAAGATGCCAGAGAACGCATGCCAAGGCCTACAGATGGCGCTAAGCAACCACCACAAAACAAGCTGTTTATATTAATCAGCTATGTTTCCGCAGAAATTTACGAGCTTATTGAAGACTACATCGTACGATGACGCTAAAGCAAAACTCGAAGAGACCTTTAACAAAACGCCAAATGCGATATTCGCAAGGTACCAGCTCACTACCCGAAAGCAAGAAGTGGGTGAAAGTTTGGAGGACTTTTTGTTAAGTTTGCATCGGTTGAGCAAAAATTGTCAACTGCAAGANGTAACCAAANAACAGTACCGCCAAGAACTCGTGAGAGATGCCTTCGTAAACAACTTACGTTCACCCTCTATACATATGCGACTCTTGAAAAAAGATGAACTCTCACTAGAGACGCGTTTACACTGGCTACAACTCTGGAAAAGGCGCAAAAGAACGCCGACGTCTACAACGCTGCTAGCTCGGTCTCCTCCTGAGATGTGACTGCCTGCACTTCAAACCAAGAGGCCAGCAATGATTCGTCTTTACACATCATCTAAGATGAAGACCCGATCACAGGGGATCTGGCAGCGGTGGCTTCAACCGANGAAAAGTGCTTCTATTGTGGGTACAAGATATGGTGCATCAGCTGGCTGCCTACTGTTATTTCTCAACCTTTGCCTTGAAGTCAGCTTACCATCAGATTCTCATCGTTCCGGCTGAGNGCAAATATACGGCCTTTGAGGCAAATGGCCGTTTGTTTCAATTTAAGCGAATTCCATTCGGTGTGACCAACGGGGGAGTTTGCTTTCAAATTCAGAAAGAACACTTTAATGATACTTTCTGCTACATGGATAATCTCACTGTTGGGGGTCATTCACAGGAGCAACATGATGATAACGTCAAAAAACTGATGGAGGCGCTTGGGCGCTACAAGTTCACGTTGAATGATTCGAAAACAATCAGGTCAGTGGGCGTTATTAATGTACTGGGATATCGTGTCGGTTGTGGTGTTATACGGCCTGATCCTGATCCTGATTGATTACAAGCTTTGCAAAACATTCCCTTGCCTGAAAATCCGAAAGCGCTAGAACGTGCAATGGGAATGTTCGCCTATTATTCGAAATGGCTGCCGCGTTTTTCTGATCAAGCTCTACCGCTGAGATCGTTATTCCCGTTAGATGACTCTGCGCGGAAAGCATTCGAGAGCCTTAAGAAGCAGCTTGAGGCCGCCACACTACGAACCATAAATGAATCACAGCCATTTGTAGTAGAATGCGACGCTTCCGAAGTCGCCCTTTCGGCCACACCAAATCAAGCGGGAAGGCCGGTGGCCTTTATGTCTCGAAATTTCCAAGGGAGCGAACGACATTATGCTCCATTAGAGAAAGAGGCAACCGCGATCATAGAAGCTTTCAGGAAGTGGAAACATTTTCTCGTTCGTCAGACTTTCACTATTGTAACTGATCAGCGATCCGTGGCGTTCATGATGAGTACGCGGCCAAGAACCAAAGTAAAGAATAGTAAGATTGAAAGTTGGCGACAAGAAATGGCCTCACTGCACCACANCAAATATCGGCTAGGCAAATTAAATGTCGCAGCTGATTGCCTAAGCAAAAGTACTTGCGCATCAGTTCAGCAGTCGCTGTCTTTGCAGGAGTTGCACGAAAGAGTCTGTCATCCGGGCATTCGGCGTCTTGATCATTATGTGAGACAAAAGAACTTACCGTTTGCTTTGCAGAATGTAAAGCACGTTTGCGCAATAATTGCAAGGTCTGCGCTGAAATCAAACCATGTTTTGGTAGACCCGCCGGTGATCCTATGATAAAGGCCTTGGATCCATTTGATCGAATTTTGATTGATTTCAAAGGCCCGCTACCGTCAGCAAGTAAAAACAAGTACCTCCTTACGGTTGTGGATGAATTTACCCAGTATCCATTTGCTTTCCCATGTTCAGACATTACGGCTGCCACCGTCATCAAGTGTTTGAGTCAAATATTTGCAGTATTCGGGCTGCCTCGATATGTTCACAGCGACCGCGCAGCTTCATTCATGTCTCGGGAACTGAAGGAGTATTTGCATAACAAGCTCGTTGCAACTAGACATTCTTCGCCATACAATCCCACCGGCAACTCTCAAGTGGAGCGATTTAATGGCATCATACGGAGAACCGTAAAGCTTGCTCTGAAGACCCGCGGTTTGCCTGTCACACACTGGGAAAACGTGTTAATGGACGCCTTGCATTCCATCAGGTCGTTATTGTGTACCGCAACGAACTGTACTCCACATGAACGCATGTTCTCGTTTCCACGACGCGCTGCCTGCGGTCCCTCTTTGCCGTCGTGGTTAACGCCGGGAAAAGTATTCTTACGGCGTTTTAATCGTTCCGACAAAAATTCGCCATTAGTAGAAGAGGTGGAGCTGCTAGACGTGAATCCGACATATGTGAACGTTAGGTACCCGGATGGTCAAGAAATGTCAATAGCATTGAGNCATTTAGCACCGTGCCCCCGAGATGAAGCCGCTGGTCAAGAATTGTTTGAACACGCGGCTGATGTCATTTCCCGCGAAGGTCCACTTTCCTCCGCAGAGGAAAGTGATTCTGCCCACGGGGTCGATGATTCCCCGTCGCAGAAAAGGACTGCACCTGCCCGCGACTCTGGCTCTCCACCTGAGCCTGTTGGACACTTGCCCGAGTCAGCGAGTGTTGAATCGCCGCTGCCTCGGAGATCTACACGCTCCACCTGAGGCGTTCCGCCAATCAGATGCGATTGTGGCTATTCATCGTAGTTTCGCCCTGTATTTACGTTGATTATTCTGTTTTGTTTACAATTTACTACCTTAGTGTCGCTTTTCCATAGGGTGGGTGAATGTGGTGAATGAGCTACTGTTAAGTGTTTCTAAATCGTTTTAATCTGACGGTGATTACTCGTAACGCCAGAGGCATCCACGCTGATTACCGCTGGTAGTCGTTGTTCGCGATATGCAAGTCTCTACTCACTATTGCACCTGACTGCTGATGTGATAGCGTCGATGTATGGTTAAGCGTTACGTTGATTATGCCGTTGTTCTCTTTGTCTTATGCCGTTGTTCTCTTTGTTCAGGTGTACCAGCATTTTTGTTTAGTAATAGCCAACAAAGGACTCAACTCTCATATCAATCGGCATCAGTCATCGTCAATGATAAAAGAAAAGCATCAATACCGGCCCTGAATTTTGCTATTGCCCCTAAAGATATACCCGCAAAAGATATATTTGCCTCAGTTAAACACGGATAACGAGGTATTTTACCAAACAAGGCTGACCTAATTCGTGGCAAAGCTGTTTCAACCATACGAAACAGTATGCGAAGTAGATCAGTTTTTACGAAAAAAGAACGCATGGCGTTACAACAGTTAAAGATCCAAGTATAATGATCACCAAGGCTGACAAAGGTAACATCACGATAGTCTTAGGCAACGAGTGGTATGACAACAAGATTAACAAAATGCTGGATGATCAAGAAACTTACAAACACCTTGAAACCAACCCAACCGTATCCACAACCGAAGATGTCAATAAATTTGTTAACAACTTGCTCGAAACCAAAACGATCACAAAAGAAGCAAACTTTTAGACTGTAAAACTCCACAACACACCGGCTGTAAGGAATAGCGAAATTACACAAAGAAAACATTGCCCTACGACCAATATTTTTTTCCCAGACTCACCTACCTACGAGTGTAGCACCCAGGAGGTCCTGGCTTGTAAGATAAAGTTCGATGTAAGCTTGGTACTCAAAAAGTCCTGCCTCCGTAAATGCGACTATTCGAACAAACTGATGTAGCTTCAAACTAATGTATTGCCTTCGCGGCGATACGTTCATATATAAATGTCGATAGAGCACGGCAGTCGATATACAACCAGTCACAAATTTAAGGAAAACAAGCTTTTAGAAAAATGTCCGTACCAGGAACAAACGGCTACGAATAAATTCCTGGCAAAAACAAAATCGATCAGAAACAAAGACACCATGGGCGTCCGCAGGGGGGGGCAAAACGGGCAGTTGCCATCCCCTGGAAATTGGGACTAAGAATAAAAAAATTCCAAAAAACCTGGTTAGCAGCTAAGTTGCAATTGAATTGGTTTAATTGTTGCAATCACAGTTTATTTGGCAATATGACATTGACACTGCGCAAGAACCACGTTCACTATTCTGGTGTCATGCAATGATGAGCTTGCAGTTCATTCATGTCCACTCCTTTGCCTGCAAAGGCAGGTTCTGAAACTTGCTAGCGGATTGTTCTATTGTTGGTGTTTATTGCGTAACAACGACACGGCAATAAATCTTCAAACGTTAAGTTATGGTTGTAGGTGTTTTTCCGCATGTGACCAGGACTCACACTGCGTTATTTTTTCGACCCACGTCTGCTTGTTTAGTGGAACTGGGTGTCCATAGGTTTAATTATGAAAAAACGCGTTAAATCTGTGTTGTTAGAAAAATTAAAGTTTTTTGAAGTGATAAATTCATCAGCAACTTCAGTGTGTTCAATAATATAATCATGGGCGCAATTAGGTGGGGGACACGGGGGACGTGTCCTCCCACTTTTCAGACAGTGGGGATATAATATGCCATTTCCCCCACATTTTCTCTTTAGGTTTTGCAATATATTGGTTTCACACCAACCTGTCCCCCCACATTTTACAACAAAATTGCGCCCATGAAAATAAGATAACTTTATATTAAACTGTTAATGTTTGCGCTGCAGAAGAAAATTTGGAAGAGGAAGTATAATTAAATTAGCATGGGCGTCCGCAAGGAGGAAAATGGCATTTGCTCACCCCTCTGGAAATTGCGATTAAGGACCAAAATTTTCTAGAAAACCTTAAGTCAGCAGCTTAATTCCAATTAATTGAACTAAAAATTCTTGCAATGACAGTTTGTCTGCCGGTATTACACTCACACTGTACAAAATCCAGGTTCACAGTTATTGTGTCATGCAGTGATAAGCCTACGGTTCACTCATGTCTCCTCCTTTGCCTGCAGAGGTAGGTTGCGAAACTTGCGAGCAGATTGTTCTACTGTTGGTCTTTATTGTGTAACAATAGTAAGGCAACAAATCTTCAAACGTTCACTTCACGTTACGGTAGCATGCGTTTTGTTGCACTGTTGAACGCAGACTTGGCAGGTAATGCAGTGAGACGTGAGTACTGATAGCGGGAAGTCACGTACATTTATACTGTGCGAAAAGAAGCATGAGTGAATCTGTAGCAATGCTTCCACAAGTTTGAAAAATCAATTGTTGGTGCGAGTGTGACCGATGTACCTGAGTGTCAAAACACACTTTCGCAGGCTTCTTTTCCACGCAGTACGAAACTACGCGGCTTGCTAGAATACGTCTATGCAGGCTTGTGGGAATAAGTCTTAAAAACGGTCTGGTTCTGACATCTGAGTGAATACTGAGTTCACAGCTGTATTTGCTGTAGCGAGTTTTCAAAATTCATATGCTGAATTTTTAAAGCCTGCGTGGTGTTCTAATCAGTGGTGAAAGTAGAATAATTTTCTTACCGGAACGATCCAGTATTTGTCAATACCCTCCCAAAATTTCAGCCATAAATATAAAAAGCAATCAAGAG
>JGI24159J19872_10005989_pt1 | contig 15769 bp, 10 predicted proteins | sample Ectturendosymbi4_FD_19872 | JGI IMG/M metagenome (IMG submission 19872) | reverse complement strand
CAAATTTGGTCTAAAAAAGATCAACCTGGCAACCCTGGTTCCAGTGTTAGTTTGAGGGCGTGTGCAGACCACAACGCATTCGTTCTTCACCTGACCTTGGCAAGGGTTGAACTCTATTTCTTAACGTGCGATGTTCGTGTCTTACTCTGGACGTAGTGTTGTACCACGTGGCACTAGTTAGTGAACAGGTGTCTGTTATCCTGTGATCCTACCAACAACGCCGTAACTAAATGTTCTGGGTCTGTTATTACCAATCTGTGTTGTGCAGATTGTGTGTGCTTGTGCTGCATGGACTTTCGTGTTTGTTTCAAAGAATAAAATATTAAAATAAATGTCAGTGAATGTTTATTTCAAAAATCACTATATATGTTTATTGGTAAATACATTTTTGTTATTCCCTCAGCCTTTTTGTCATAGGAAGTTTTAGGGACATGGGCGTCGAAAAGAGGGCCAACGACTCCTAGGATTTTGAAATTGGATATTTTCTCATCATATTTTTGCAAAAAAGGTTGTTTTCTTAGTTTCGAGTGGTGGAGATGTAATTTTGCCACTTTTGGCCCCCTGCAAAAATATTTTTGACCCACCCCTGGAAAATTCACTACTGGCCCTTCCCTGGAAAAAATCCAAGTCCAGCACCCATGTTTAGGGGTACATGCTCATGTATCAAAATACTGAAGGGGTACATGGCCAGACAAAGTTTCGGAACCCCTGCTATCGCAAGTGGGACATCTTTAAACCAATTATTCAGAGCCTTCCTGTGCAACACAAACCTTTCATGGGCAGCAAGAAACGATGCAGTGAGATGATGTTTGCAACTATATCCAGCAGGTCAGACCGGCGTAAAAACTGTGGAATCGAGCGACGCCTTGCTGATGCTCCAATTGTGGTGGTTCCACGGCCATCTGCGAAGTATCCCTGTTTATAGAGACAAAATGCTTTGAAACCCATGCATGAACACATTTGATTGTAAGTCGTTGTCATTCCAAGTAACAACCGTTTTTAGAATTAAAAAAAATTTATTTCGAAACGTAGCAGGAAGCTCTATTTTTTAAGCTTCAGTATCTTGATACATTTTAATTTCTGTAACCTGTGGCAATTCTTAACGGCCTATACATTTTTATCTTTCAATCCTGCCTCTATAGAGGCAATAGCACTCAAGGTTGTAGTATGGGGGAGGCGTGGGAACGATTTTCCACACTTATTTCATGTTTTCGTTTGTATCGTAAGTGAGTACTTCATCAAATACTGATTTAAAATGAGTTTGAAGTGCTGTTGAAAATGGCTAGTTTTTTGGGTGGGTGCCCACACTTCCTTTTTAGCACTACACCCATAATAGCACTACAATCAACACACATTTATGAATTGCAAGAGACAATCGATTTTACCCTGTATCAAAGCATCTTCACTCCCAGATTTGAAGTAAAATCGGATAAATAAACGCAAATTTCTAAGCTTTCTGGACAAGTTGATTTTCAGTTGTTATTTAAGCGGCTGTTTCGTCAAACAGCGTTCTCCGTGCAAGGAAAAGGTCCGACACATTTGTGATTCTTGACGTTAACGTCTCACATCTCGCACTCAAACCTCGTTTCGTTCAGTTGCACTTCGAACCACGTGTCTCCTGTTACCGCTCTGATATGCTGCTGTAGAGAAACCTGTAAATGAATTTTTTTGTTACTGCATCTGTAAATCTGCAAACGAACGTAAAAGTGGTGAGAGCCTTTCGTCAGCCTGGCTTCGACTTGGCAATTTAAAATGTCATGTCGCTTAGTCGAGGCTCAATACCAGTGCAGTGCTCATACAACTAAGCTGACCTCTCTGTTTGTATAGCGTTTGGGGATGCCTGTGATACAGCATTCAGTCATCAAGCAACCACCAACACAACTTCATGGAACTTGCAACGGCTTACACATCTAAAACGCTACAGCTACAAAAATTGCAAAATTGGCGCTAGGTAGCATTTGCCATAAAGGAAACATATTGCCATAAAGGAAACAATTTGCCATAAAGGAAACTTTTGACTGCAGAGCACTCACTTAAGGAACCATGTCTTCATCGGGTCCCTTTCAAAACAGACCTGTTGATAAGAGGCCACGTTCATAACAGGTTCGTTCATACCAGACCCGTTCATAACAGACCCGTTAATAACAGATCCGTTCATAACAGACCAGTTCATAACAGACCCGTTCATAACAGATCCGTTCATAACAGACCACGTCCATAACAGATCCGTTGATAACAGACCCGTTCATAACAGACCACGTCCATAACAGATCCGTTGATAACAGACCCATAACAGACCCGTTCATAACAGACCTGTTCATAACAGACCCATTCATAATGAATCCGTTCATAACAGACCACGTTAATAACAGACCCGTTCATAACAGTCCAGTTCACAACAGAACAAGCTCAGAACAGACAGCGTTCATAACAGACCGCGTTCATAACAGACCACGTTCATACCAGTCCACGGCAGTTCATAACAGACCACGTTCATAGCAGATTCGTTCATAACAGACCCATTCATAACAGACGATTTTATGGCAGACCATGTTCATAATACACTACTCCATAACAGAACACGTTCTAAAAACACGTTCTTAGCAGACCATATCATAACAGACTATTTCAAAACATACCTGTTCATAGGGTATTATTTTAATAAAAAAGGGGTGATTTTAGCTCTAAAGCAGGGGCTCCCAACCTTTTTACGATCTCGTGCCACTTGAACACCCCATATTATCAACGCGCACCACTTCTTCCAGAACAACTAATTTGATCGAATCTTAGTTTGTTCAGAAGAATAATGTACATTAAAATAACAATGAAAGACCACAACTAAAGTTAATGAGTTTTTTGTTTTTGTTTACCTTCCATCAATTAGTCATTGCATGGCGTAAATTTGCTGACAGCGCATCAAAAGTCGTAATGCTACGAAACCATGGGAATAGCGGTTACAGGAAAGTTTATTTATTTAGAAACAAAGCCCTATACATGAACTAGAAAGCTGTGAATCCAGGTTTTTGTGAAAAAATGGAAGTTTCTCGCGTACCACAGGTTGGGAACCCCTGCTCTAAAGAAGACTGCTGATATTGAAGACTCACGGGAAAGTANCCCGTGTTGTTTGCTATTCTTTGCTTCAGCAAAATACGAACTGCAGGTTTCTGCCGTGCTGTGAAGCAACTCCTGCTGATATTACTCTTTCCGGTAANGACGCTAAAAGCACAGAGAGTTGCAGAATTAAAAGCTTTTTGTTGCGTAACTTGCCATCACTAAGCACTTCTCCGAAGGTGCGGCAAATTCAACTTCCACCTGCNCGACACAAACGNTAGGTGCGTCGCTGGCATTCACCACTTCAGAGACGTGTCTGTTATTATTTCCACCAAAACAGCAATGAATGTGTTTGGCACAGCTTCATAGGAATGCGCAGCCTTAACTAGCCCTGCGTTACTTTGTTTTAGCTACTGTAGTTCAAGCCCTTCTTGCTTTACGATGCACTTGGTTTATTACGTTTCCAGTTCACGAACGCGCTGTTATAAGGTACGTAAAAAACGAGTTTCAATGTACGATGTTTGATGCGTAAAAATTCCTGTGAATACTGTATTATTATATGTGCTTCATGTGTGGTGTGTGCAATGTGACACACTCCAGTGTTACTTTAGCTACCGTAACGTTCAATATGCAATGCCGTGATATACATTATACCATACAAATTCGTGGGTTGAAACGAAAATCGCGTTACCAATCCTTCTAGAAACGGAACTCCGTCATAAACCGAAGAACGCCTGCGATCGCTTTTGCAGGATACACGGCCTGTACAACCGGCACGTACAAATCTCTTTTCCAACTAAACCAGTGGTTCTTAACCTTTTCTTACCACGCCTCCCTGAAATACTTGTCCTTTGTTTCAAGCCCCCTGGCTATGAATAAGTTGTGAAAACAAATGTACTGTTGTAAATTTATCGATCAAATATTCAATGTTGTACAGCGCTTAAGGGCTCACGTCCCCTTGGAAATTTCTTTACGCTCCCTTGGGTGAAGAACTACTGAACTAGACGCTTCGCAGAAGGATTAATGGGCCAAAGAACAAAATCGCAAATTGTAGAGGAGTCCACAGTTAGGAAGTTCTCTTAGCTAAGCAATGTAATGTGTTAGACAACAGATTGTGCAGAAAAAATTTAAACCATTTATTATTGTTAAACTCAAACGAATTCTGTTCCAAATGTAACAACACTAGGGCAGAAAGAACAGCGAAAATTCTTACAACCACCCTTCGATTTGATATGAAGCAGGCCTTTAGCAAAATAAGCATGTGTTTAGATCATAGCGGCAAAAAGACACTACCAAGCTGTTTTTGTATGAAATATTTTGTAAGCGTATAAAATTTAGAAATGCATGTGTGCATAAACGTAGGCCCTATATGATAAACCTGCGCAAAAGCGAGCTAATTGTTATTGAGCGAAGCAGTTTTACCACAACTTCACCAATCACGTGGCCAAATGAAATTAAATGCAATGTTTGTCAAACCTTTACATTTAATTATTTAATTTCAATATGCAGATCCTTCAAGCTCCAACGTTACCTGAAAAAAATTTTCACAGTGCCTTTGTTGCATTATCTCCTCACTTGTTGGAGTTCTTTGAAGAAATATGCTGTGTCTGCCCGTGCTCAAAGATTGTTGAACGACAGTTTTTCAATCCAAGTATATGAAAGTCCTCAGCATTTTAACTCTGGTTCCTTTGGACTAAACTTTTTTAAACCTGGTCTCAGTGTCCCATTTCTTTGTAAACAAAATATTTATAACCAAATTAGGCAATTTCCGTACTGAGAATCGGCCATAAATATCGAGTGAACACCACATGTGTTACTATATCACAAGCAAGCCTACTACCTACGGTACAAACAACACACTTTAACAAGTAACGAAAAGATCATCTGTTGTAGTATACTGGATAATGTAGGGGGATTGAGTGAAATACGTTCACTCGCAGGAAGTCAGGCATAGTCTTCCTAACAAAGTGGCACATAATAGGCGCATGTTTACGTACTGAAATTAAAGTCTTTTCCGTCTTTGTTTGCATTTCAGCAATCGTTCCTGCTGAAATGCAAACAATATCGAAACACGTCATATAATAGGCTGTTATATTTAAACGAAAGAAGCACTGAAGAAATGTGTACAATCAAATTGCAGTGCAATTAAGCAAACAAAAGAACTTTGCTACCTAATCAAAATCTCTATAGTACAATGCCTTGATATTTATAAGTTATTCGTAAGAAATCAATACATTCATAAGAAATCAACGGCATTTATTTATAAACTTGACCGCCAACACACATTCTGAAACCAATGATGTGTCGAATTGATATAAACGAGTCACCGTAACATTACCTCAACCTAGCTATTTGCATTTACTCTACTTTTAAAGTTAAACCTTCGATGGAGATGAAAATTTATCGAAAACGTGCCTCGATTTCGCCAGGCATCTTCAGAGAGGCGGCAGGATGGGGAACGACCGATATCAGCCAAGTCGTGTCAGCATATTCTCGCCCTGAAGAAACCAGCTGTTGCTAGTTGGCGAAACGTTGACGGATTTTTTGGTTTTGACACCACTTGAAAATGAAAAGTGACCATTTTCTTCTTGGTGTTCTCGTACTTACAAGCAGCCCACTCACAAGATCCGGCTTTCGCTCTTACACCTCATAAGGATGTTAAGCTTTCAGCGTTTCCCCAGTAAGCGTGGCTTCCAGACATGGGCGTCGGAAGGATTTTTTCCAGGGGGGGGCCAGTTGAGGATTTTCCCAAAATTTTTTTCCAAGGGGGGGGCCAAAAGTGGTGAAGTTTGATTTTGCCCCTCGAAATTGAAAAAACAACCTTTTTTTGCTAATAATTTCAAAATCCAGGGATGACCTTGGTCCCCTTGCCCCCCCTTCCGACGCCCATGCTTCCAGATAGTAGGACCGAAGATACGTATTGTTACGTGAAATCGATATTTTATTTAAAAAATTGCTCATGGATTCAAACCCTTAACCTTTGTGGAGACTAGTTACTTGAGATCAGGGATTAGAAACTTGTTGAATATTTATAAATATCTCCAAAACATTTGACACTGTGAACCATCAAAAATTTTTAGCTAAGTGAGAAATAGAAAAACAATACCGCATAGGAGGACTGTCGTTGAAGTTAAACGAAAACTACTTCACCAGAGCACATTTTGTAAGTATTTAGGTTTTCAATTACAAAGAGACAGTATAACATGTGGTGTGCCACAAGGCTCGCGTTTAGGGCCTTTACTTTTCTCACTTCATGGTGATATTACATTTGCTTCAAATTTGAATCAACATTATTTGCAGATGAAGCAATTTTTTTCTTTTTCAGCAAAATCAATCTTCAATCTAGAAAAAAGTCATCCAAGAATTAAATACTAATGAAAATGGGTAAAACATAACAAACTATTACTAAATTACAACAAAATTCATTACAATGCTGATTACAAAAGAAAAAATACCTCTAAGCAGAGATGGGCAAATAGCGACCTGCGGGCGAAATTTGGCCCGCCACAGCGTTTTCAGTGACCCGTGGAAGCATTCAGGAAATATGTTCAAATCTGAAATTTACTCCAACTTATCACTGTAAATGTTAGTGCTGACGCTAACTTAACCAAGACTTGCTGCTATTTCCACTAGAAGATGCGTCCCTCCGCTGAATGCGGCCTTGTCAAAGTGGCCGCTGAGCCAAATTAATTGCCCACCCCTGCTCTAGAGTCTAAATTTTAACATGGACATTATCAACAAACATGTTAAATACAAAGCTTACAATGTTAAATGCTTGGGAATGGTGCTAGATAACAAGTTATCCTGGAAATTACACAAAGCCCAAGTAAAGCAACAAATACCCTAACCGTGTGGGGCTCTTTCGAAGCTCAGACATTACCTTCCAAGTAATACTTTAAACTGTATATTATAGTCTTATCTACTCTCGTCTTCAGTATGCATGACCTAGTTGAGATCAGCTTCAATATACATTCTGAAACCAATAAAAACAATTTAAAATAAAATTATAAGATTAATCATATGTAGTTCATTGTAGAATAAATTTCGAAAAACTTAATGCAGGGATTAAAACTGTTACATATTAATGACATTTACAAGTTGAAAATAGCTAAAATGATGTTTCAATTCAAGTATAGCTGTCTACCACCAGCATTCAAGAAACTATTCACAGTCGGACAATATACATTAATATAATGCTAGAAAAAAACATCTCAAGAATGTATAGTTTCCACTCCAGGAAAAGATTTTACCGGACAAAAATCTCTTGCTTATATAGGATTAAAACTTGGGAATCTTTGGATCCAAATTTAGAAGTACACTACAACCTTCTCATAGTGTCACAAGGAAATACAAAGTATGTCTCCTCCTAAACCAATATTAACCCTTCTCAAACTGGTTATTTTAGCCTAAAATACGCGCTATTTTATGTATACCACATTACATAACGCTTGTTACCATTAGGACAGTGGGGTGCCTAACTAGAAAACTACCTGGTTATACTAGGTACCCCAGGAAAGACACAAACATGATTTTGATGAGCTTGGGATAAGTTTATGTGCCATTGATTGTGTCGTTATTTTTCTGAGAGTGACACAGGTTTGATAAAATACAGTACAATCTATGGTATATGTCCAGCTTTGCTTCCATGACTGCGTTGACACTGCATATACTGTATGTGGCGTTTTGCTGTTGAAAGGCTTTTCCCTCGCCCAAATAAACACTACAGCTTGTAGTGAGCGCTTGAGAAAACTTGTTTTATTAAAAAAACAGCACAAGATTATCTCACCAAAATTTTGAAAATGCGATTGTTATGGATGATTAGTTCGAAAATTTGTCATCGTAAACTATTTGAAAGGTCTGAGGTTTTCAAAAAATAAAACTAAAAGTTTGCGGTTAAAACTTATTAAACCTGAACTTGTCTTCAGATGATTTCATTTTTATGGGCGGATAGTATTTCATACCTTTAAAGTTTTCACTGAAACCTTGTGTTGTTGCCGCATACTTTTAAAAATATGTTACTCCTTGATAATTTGCAACGCATCTCAGTGCAAAGTCATGTGCGACTTCTCATGTAGTGGGCTGATTGACACATTTGAGCGATGAACACTTTCAAAAGTCCTACCAACCAATCTTAAAGCTATTTGTCGGCAAAATGAGATAAGTTGCCTCAGCAGAATAGTAAGTATCCACAAAACAGCAAGACGACTTGTCTTGCATTCTGAAAGCATCCTCCTACCAGAGTTTACCACATTAATCTTTTTCAAAAACAATAGAAATACAAAACCTTTTGAAGTTAGTTCTCCAAATATTGAGAATGAGAAATTATCAATAAAGAAGCTTCTCAACTTCTAAGAAACTTTAAACAGGAAGCTAGCTCGGTGATTATTCCATTGAAGGGAGAGAAGTTTGCAAAATAACCATCTAAATTTTTGCATCAGTACCGTATCAGCTAAGATTAATTGCACAACAATGAACACGTGACGCTGCAAGTATCAATATTTCTTTATCGGCTATTAACTGCACTCAACCTCCCGTATAATTAATTGGCCTCCATATGGAGTCTNAATGCAGCACGGCGTCATTCATAATGACGCATCAACATANGCAAGGAAGGAATCTTTTTCCCTAAATAAAACGAGGAACCCTCACGNAACCCTTGAAACTGACAGAACCGCACTACATGTTTTGCGGAAACTAGGGTTCCGCGGAACCCCTGTTGAAGGACACTGATCTACATTCTACAATATAAATCGTAATGAAACACTCTGCTGAGTCCGAGGAGCCTCGACTGCTGGAGTCGCCACTGTGCCAAACTGCTTTAGTGAGGAATTCAATGCTTTCCAAAGACATTTTGACGGAACATGGCAACTATATTCAACCAACTGTCAAATTCTACAATAAATATGCAAATGGGCAGTGCAGATAAAATACAATCACGAATTTGAGAAATAATTGATAAAGAGGTTTTGAGAAGCATTTGGGAAAAAATTGAGAATTACTGAAAATTTGCTGTCTGTCTTATCTCACTTTTCAGAAAGTAAACAAATTGATATGAAAGTGCCGTCAAAACAACAGCAACTGTGGGTGTGAGGTCTAGACAAATTGTCTGAGCAAATTCAATTACGGTCAAGACATCAAACTGAATTTGAAGTTTGCAGACTGTTGATCTTTTGTACATTTGTTTCATTAAAGGTTTGTTCAATGTTTGTCTTATTCAGTGTTGCTACGCTGCCACATACTGTTTTTGAAGCACAGAGTAAGAATGAAATCCGTTGATATTCGAGCAAACATTTGCCGATTTCAGCGTCAAATCACCAGCTTTATGCAAAGAGTATTTTATTTTTTTAACTTTTCCATTGTTTTGGCTGAGTGAGTTTTTTCATTAAAAACACGAAGTTTATCATCATTTAATCTAATATATTTCATGCTTCTTTTCGAAAGGTCTTTGAAATATTTTCAGTCTCAAAGGTTTTAGGTTTGAGAAAAATTGTATGAATGCTGTTCCAACGCAAAAAGATTTGAAAGTTAAAGAAAAGTTTGAAACAAAATAAAGATATTTCTTCCATTAAGAAGAACGTTATTGTTGCATCACAGTTGTACGATGTTGCTGACGTACAGTTCAAAGGAGACTGAGTAGAGAGTAGACCACTGGTGCCACGCCTAGTGATTTTTCACTAGATCTAGTGATTTTTAGATTGGCCTAGTGATCTAGTTTTTTTCAGTGCAATCTAGTGATTTTTTGCAAATTATGTGTTTGAAGAAAACCGCTTGTCTTTTTTCTAACTTTTCCAGCCTTTTTCAATCCGTGAACAATTATCGCGTGAATCGTTGTTTGAAGATTTGCACCAACAGAACGAATAAGTGTTTCTAATTTGAGTTTATGATCTTTTTCTCTTCTGTGCTGTATACTGCTGCAATGTTGGCCATGACGGAAGTTTCATTTCTTTGCAGAACACTGCAGTAGAATAAATAGATAAAATGTTAAGTTGATTGGTCTGAAATACTCCATGGGTGGTGTCATTTGCAGCTCGTGAAAAAAGCATGATGATTGTTGTTTAATTTGTTATGGGATTTTCCTGGCTTCAGCATGATCCATTTTAACAAACTTGCAAATGATACAAACGTTCTTTGGGGGTAAAGTAACTAAATCATTTCAAGCAAAACTATGACCTTCGATGCAAAAATTATAAAATCTAGTGAATGTTTTTCAGATCTAGTGAATTTTTATTGCGAATCTAGCACTTTTTGCGGAGAAGCCTGTGGCAGCACTGGAGTCAGTGGCGTACGCAGAAAATTTTCATGGGGGGTTTCCTTCAATGGCATATGGTGGTCATTTTTATTTGCTGTGCGCTGTTTGTGACGTCACAAGATGACGTCATATTCGTGTTTCCAAACCAACGTTTTGCGAAGTTTGTTGACATAATACGCATATTTGTCTACACGCACTCCCCTTAATTTAAGTGTCGCTGAACTGAATACAAACTGTCAGCGTTCCAGGTTAGGATATCGGAGGAAAATAAGCACAACGCTACGACACAGCAGTTCATAACGGCAAAAACATCAGGTTGTGCGTTAATACAGAGGAGTAAAACACACTCGTCACTGCGTCAGAGCAATTTAAAATGCAAAATGAGGCTGCATTAATGTCTCGTCGAATACGAGCAGTGGAGCACAGAAAGTGTGCGGCTGGATTGGTTGACGCACACCCCGGTGTGCAAGATCGAATCTTATTAAACTCCATAAGAATTGAGAATCCGCATAAAGTACGCAAGTAAACTTTCGATTTTTTGTTACGTATAGAAGTCCAGCACATATTTAGTTATCCTTTTTCCCTGCTGAGACATTATCTAATGCCNGAATGCTTCTATGTTAACAACNGCTGTTTTTGAGCTCGTGCAGCAGTTCTATCATGCTACTGAAATTGGNAATGTAGCCAATGCGTTTAGCGCTTGTGCTGATCAGCCGTAGCCGACAAAATAAAAAAAATTGATTCGGATAAAGTGAACTATCGCGGAACACAATCTTAAACATGCGAAGTGGACGAAAGGTCTGCANAAAGTGGTGTGATGGTTTCTAGATGCAGACGATAACCCTGATTCCCACCAAAGCCTANTTATTACTTTTTGGCCCATTTATAATGTTCCTTGAAATTTGCATGCAAATTAGTTCCGCGGTATTTGCATTAAGTCGACAAATTAACAAGCAAAAAGTATGCGAAAACAATTAATCTCCTTTGCGCAGGTAATAAAGTCTTTGTAAAATATCAAGCTCAAGGGGGGTTTTAACCCCAAAATCCCCCTTGCGTACGCCCTTGACTGGAATAGACTACAGACTAGAGCTGCGGCTCAGCCTTTGTGGGAATAACGTAAAAACAGCGTGAAACCCAACTTTTTACCATTTAGCCAAGCCAGATGAAGCATAATAGCATATTTTCTTATGTGCAGGGCCGGATTTAACTGATGCGAGGCCCTAGGCTAATCCACTTGTGAGGCCCCCTCTCCCATTGTTACGAGGAAAAAATGGAAAGCGTTAATCAATTTGCGAAAATTCGAAAATGACGCTCTGAAAGTACTGTCAGTAAAAACCTCTAAATCATAACTGGAGTGTCCCACGATCACTGCGTTTGTTGCTGCCTTTGACTCAAAAGCGTTCAATTGCACGGAATTGTTGAAATCCTACTTGGTTGGCGAGAACAGGATTATTAACTGCCACAGGCAAACCAACCGAAATCGCCACAATTGAAATATTTGACAAAACACATGGCCTACGTTTTTTTATAAGAATCACATCTGTTTTTTCTTATCTGTGTTCAAAAAAACAAACACACTGCACCTATATAGCATGTGTCAGGACCGTCGCCAGAAAGTTTTCAATAGGAAGGCTTTGCAGTTCTGCGGGGGGGGCTTTTCGTTTGTGCGGGGAGGGCTTGACATTATAAAATTAACCAAAACTCTAATTATTAAAGTGTTTCACGTTTCAATTTGGGTGGCTTGAAGCTTTGTTTGGGGGGCTAAGCCCACCAAAGCCTCCCCGTGGTGACGGGACTGGCATGTGTGGCGGCATAAAGGACCACGTTGTGACTCGCTTGCCACGGCTGTAAAAATCTCACACACACGACCAAAACACGTTACATAAAATGTACCCAAATGCTTGTAACTGTTACTTTCACGAATCGCGTGTGTGGTACTTTTTCAGACTGCTATGAATCGAACGCAACTGAACTGCCGCGTGAAAAGATGTGAGGTTTAAAAACCAGAACCGTCACCAGAAAGTCTTGAATAGGCGGTTTAAATTTGCGCAAGGGGACTTGACATTCTGAAAATTTGATAAAATCTGTATTCATTTATAATGTTTCATATTTAAATTTGGAAGGGCTGAGCTCAACAATGTCCACCGTGGCGACTGGACTGGTTTAAATTTAGCTTATGTTGTCATTATTGAAATATGTGTAAAGAAATAAAAAGCTACAATCATCGAATAAAGTAAGGTTGAACATAACACAGTAAACAGTTAAAAAGGTTTTGTCCTACCTTCTTCATAACAAAATTATGTAAGAATTCATTAAAATTTATTTGCCTTAAGTTTGTCGCTTTTAATGTACCGAATGCTTAGTGTGGACAACCTCTCCTGGAACATTGCGGCCCTTTAATTCATTTTTTCTTTTGAATCTTGTAAAGGACCTTTCGCCTGAGCAGTTAGTGACCACAAGCTTAGAAATAAGGCTTCGCGTGGTTGCATAAACGAAGAACCACTAACCTAAGGCATCAGACCCAAACGTGCTTTTGTCATTTTTTTGCTGTTTCCCTGTCTCGTTGGGGAAGAGTTCTGCGGTTGTCAGTTGGCAAAGTGGCTTTTGCTTGCTGTTCAAGCTCATCAAGATCTTCTTTTATTTGCTTAGCTTGGGAGCAGTACAAACTTGCGCAAGTACTCAATAGCAATCTGATTTCTGAATGACTTTACTGAAGACAATTCAAATGGAAAAAATCACATCTAAAAATACCAATCGAGCTTTACGCGATACAAACGCTGACAAAACTACAGTATTGCTCAGTCACTCGAAGAAACAACTATTCTTTTATTGTAGGATACTGCTGCTAGCTCTACACATAGCTCTTATCTGCAGTACAATCAATCTTGCTTTGATCAGGTGCAGTGACGTAACTCGAGGTCTGAGCCAGGGGACACGTAGCTGAAGAGAGCCCACTGGCTAAGACTCAGAAAATATTTGAGAAACAATAGCAAATCCTGTATTGAACGGCTATACGAAAACTAGAAATCACCGGAAAACACTCCGAAAAACGCAAAAACAACAATCTACCGAAACCAAAATAATAGTAAATGCCAAAATACAAGCTAGGTAGGGGTCCGGTTTTTACATTTAGCTTGGCATGGGGGCTGTTCGCACCTCTGCCACCCGTCAGTTAGCCACTGATCAGGTGCATCTCAAACACGAATAGCAACAAGTTCTTTGATAGAGCCACACGTAACAATCGGTACGATTCAGCAAACACAGGACGGCGCCAGCGTGCTTTGAGTATATCGACACAATAGTTGGCATGTGGCTTGACCAACCGTCATATTGAGATTGGTGGTGACTCCTTGGAAGACTCTGGCGTTATCACCACGAAAGTTGAATAAAACTAAATTTCGTGAATAATAATTAAGGCATAAATTTTGACGAAGTTTAATCTAAATGATCATATACCTGCCACTGACTATGCGTACCAATTTGTTGGAGGCCCCCTTGGATCTTGAGGCCCTAGGCTTTAGCCTATATAGCCTATAGGTAAATCCGGCAGTGCTAATGTGAAACGAAATAATAACAGCGAAATTGTGGACGGCAAGGAGCAATGTTATTCAAATGTAAAAGAGGCACCTTCTCCGAAGCGGACCAAATGTACAGTGATTCAATTGCCAAAGTCAGAAAATGGGACGACACATATTTGATATACGGGTTCTTTTTTCCGGATGACCAAATAATTCGTGTTTTTTAATTTTTGCTAATGGGGGTTCCATGACAAACGTGAAAGTATATCAGGGGTTCCTCGATGACAAAAAGGTTGAAGTGCACTGATGTAGGTTGTAGAATGTGATCTTGCCTACTTTGTATATTTTTACCACCACCCACTTCACACCTTCCATTCCGTGGTACGAGTATAGTCGTACTTTCTTGCCAACGCTTGCCTGCCGGTGCACGAGCATACTCGTACTTCCAATCCCATGCCAACAGTTGCCACCCGGAGTGCGAACTCCTGCTTGCACAGTGGGGTGCCAGAGATTGCCTCCAGCGAACGCGAACTCGAGTTTGGCAGAGCGGGATGCCAGAGGTTGCTCAAAAGCAAACCTCAAATCACAAACATAACTTTCATCATTGGTATTCATAGCCAAAGTGGCCAATAAAAGCAACCTTGGCCAAAAATGTCCATGAAAAACAAAAACTTTCACCGTTGGTAACCTTGGCCAAAAATGACCAAGACCAACCAAAACTTTCACTGTTGTTAACCCTGGCCAAAAATGACCAAGAAAAAACAAGAACTTTCACCGTTGGTATCCTTGGCCAAAAAGGCTCAAAAACAAAACTTTCACCGTTGATAACCTTGGCTAAAAATGACCAAGAAAAAACAAAAGCTTTCACTGTTGGTAACCTTGGCCAAAAATGACCAAGGCCAACCAAAACTTTCACCGTTGGTATCCTTGGCCAAAAAGGATGAAAAAACAAAACTTTCACCGTTGATAACTTTGGCTAAAAATGACCAAGAAAAAACAAAAACTTTCGCCGTTGGTAACCTCGGCCAAAAATGACCAAGAACAACTAAAACTTTCATCGTTGGTATCCTTGGCCAAAAAGGCTCAAAAAACAAAAGTTTCACCCTTGGTAACCTTGGCCAAAAATAGCCAAGGTTGTTTTTTCGAAAACGGGTGAAATCCACATGGGGTCAGTGGTCGTGGGACAAACGAACAGCGTTAGCATTCCAGGGTAATTTTTCAAGCATTGAACATTGCACGAATGTTTTTATTTGTTTCAACTTGTTGCTTGTGTGCGCAAGAAATTTGGCAACGGAAAAACGAAAAATAGACATCTCGCGAAAAGGCAGCTCAACAGAGATCATTGGTATTTTTGCTCTCGCAAGAAACTCTTTAGGGACCGCAGAAGCCGATATATTGACATTGCTGCACGATATTGCGATAACTAGCAAACCGCTAAAGTTACGTCCACCAGTAAGGTATTGTAACAAACGTTTTTTCAACGCGCATATTTTGAGGTATTGGCGATAGCTTTGTGGTGTCATTGGCGAACTCAAACAGGGGAATAACTGAAAAAGCACAGTAGTCAAAACAAAAGCAGTGGGTATGTTCAAACACCTGCAGAAAATCTACAAACACGTTAGAAAAATTCATTCGGCACAGAAAATGTCGGCCAGGACCCAAATTTTGTAAAAATATTTATAAAAGAATTGTGCAAATTTTTTGGAAAGTACAAAAATAAATTTGTTGATTTTTTAGGGGAATTTTGGTCATTTTTCACATGCAAAATATCATATCTCCGGTTCCAAACACAACAAAATCTGAAAGTTGCAGAACATTTACACGTCTGTGTCCTACAACATCCTACCAAATTTGAAGTAGAAGTAATGAGAACAAAAAAAGTTATATCAATAATCCAAAAAATTTCTGACAAGTTGCCGAAAATTGAAGAAAAGTTGACAAAAAGTTCAAT
>JGI24159J19872_10005986_pt1 | contig 15773 bp, 13 predicted proteins | sample Ectturendosymbi4_FD_19872 | JGI IMG/M metagenome (IMG submission 19872) | reverse complement strand
AGCAGCAGCCAATCAGGTTCGTTTTCCTTCTGCATTGTTTGAAATACGGACGAACGAAGAAGCGAGCGAGTGTCGCAGTTGATTATGATCGATAATTATTGACCGCGCTTGTGATGCTAGGTGCGCTGGACCATATTTGTTTGGGCGTGCACGCCGTTTCGATTGACCGTCGGGTAACGATTCACCAGAAAGAGCGCAGAAGTGCGTTGATGGCATAGGAAACGTATAACATCTCTGCTATGCCCGCGTGGGCGTCATGTTTCTTCAGAGAGATTCTAACGCAAGGGAGGTATGTCTGTAAAGAGTGCAAGGGCACCGAAACGAACGAATATATGAAGGACCGCTGAACTAACATAGTCTTGTGAAGTAAATAGAAGTGCAGAAAAAATATAAATATAAATATTCGTTAAAAACATATCACATTGTTTGTGAGCCGAACCAATGCACCTATTCGCTATCAACGCGGTGTAAGTTAAATCTATGTCGATAATTGAATTATTCATGGATAGCTGTTTAAGCACCTTTAGTGCAGCGATCAGTGACGTGCAGTTATGTCGCTTTGTATCTACTTCTCATCACAGCCACAGCTCTCACGTATACTTTAAAATACTCAATACTCTCACAATACTTTTGCATCACAGCCACAGCTCTCACAATAGTTTAAGGCAGGAGCGCGCAACCATGCAGCACTGTCGGGCTAAATGGACATGACCAGATTGGTCCACGGGCCACAGCTGCATGTGTGAAGCTCTGCGTGTTAGACATCTTGCTGGCCACTCACGGAGGATTGGGAATATCCTTCGAAAACCATCATGCTTGATTTAAAATCTGGCCGTTTTCACGGGCCACAAAACGTCAGCTTCCAGGCCACTTGACCGGCGAGTTACGGGTTGCACACCCCTGGTTTAAGGCACCTGATTCGTACCCAGCAATTGCAAGCTAAAAAAACATTTGTCTTCGCCAGGCACTTCAGAGCGAGTTGAATCTCCTCGTCAGATCGTCCAAAGCCCTCGTTCACGGATCACAACGCATCTCTCCTTGCCTAGGCCAAAACGGCCGCCTCCTCCGCGTCCCAAGGACCCGCCAAAGCGCCCTCCTCCCCCGAAATCAGTGAGACCGTTCAGGTACCTCTGTCATGCATTTGCAACGGCTTGAGACATCACTGCGTATCTCAATGTTTTCTCTTTGCTGGAATTTTGCTTCGATTTCGTTAGGTGGTTTTCGATACTGTTGTGTTTTGAAGAACGCAGTAGTCCATTTTTGAGCCGGTTCTGTCCTCATTTTTACCTCCTTTCTGACATGATTAGCTTTACTCCCTTTCCCCACCCGGTTCGATTAAAGTCTTCTTTCCTTCTGCAAAGCAATCCCTTCAATCTCCTCTTCTACTTGCCTCTTCCGTGTCTCACGTGGTCGCTCCCGTTTGCTCTGAAGAATAATTTATCTGAATGATGTAACACTGCAAACTCGTGATCCGAGCATTGCAGTTACAACGATGCAGTTAGAACGAAGCGGACGCTGTGTCTCTTCGTCGGTGTCATGGCCACGTATCAAACCCGAACTTCTCTGCGCTCGTCACTGCAACAAACCAAGAACGTCGACGCCAACTTTTGACATTTGTTTTTTTTCAAATGTTCCAGTGCGAGTGACGACGTTCTTCTCACGCCAAACACGGCCGTCGATAACTTTATTTCACGCGAGTTCGCAGCCGCCCTTAGCAACGACCCATCGAGAAGCGAGCAGGAGATCGAGGAGGCGAGGTTCGTTGCGAGTCGCTTGTTTATGTTTAAAATCCGTGCACTGTCTCCGTTGTCAACGATGCTCGCATCCACTGAGCATCGTGCTTGTGTTGCCTTGGCCGAAGTGAAGTGTCGTGGACTTGATATCTATTCGTTATCACTTGACAAGGATTTGAATTTGTTTGAGTTCAATATTGGCTTTTGTTTGATTATGACATTAGTGAGTACCAAAGCAAGAGCTCTGCTTGATCAGTACGTTTGTTAACTTGTTACCTTAAGCTTGCCAAGGCTTTAGGAAACCGACGTTTGCTCGATATCTGTGCTTCACAACCGAGGCCAACTACAGAAAAAAAGCCAGAAAAAATCGTGCACAGAAAGAAATTAGCCTAATATCTGCGCTTTACAATATAGTTCAATTCAAGAGCGTATCCAGGGGATCGGTTTGGTTGTCATGACTGACCCCTTGCGCCACAGGAACTCAGGTTTAAAGCCGATCGCATGTCGGACGCTGGTGCTGCGGGTCTCTGATCTTTCGTACGCTCCGCGTAGGCAGTTCGACACCAGACGACAGCATTGTTCTTCTCATATCAAATCGCGTAAAAGGCGATACGACCGCAGCGCTGTTTTGTTGAAGTGACGCCCACGCAGTAATCCGAAACAATCTATTCGCTTGCGTATGCGTCGCCGAAAGTGCATTGTTCGGTACCAGTTATTCTGACAATGCCGGGCGGAAGCAAAGCTGTGCGAGTGCATTGATTTGTATTGTAAAACACTGTATTATAAAAGCTTGCAAATTGCTAGAGACACGTGGACTGCTTTGACGGAGGTTTGCGGTATGATGCTGCCTGTTATCAAACCGCAATCGTCTTAGCTTGCAGTAGAGCACCTAGGCCTGACTTGCTGTTGACACTTGCTAAGCTTAGGTTAGGATCGGATGCTGTTAGGCGCCTACTCGAATTTCACGCCGAGTATTTCAAAGTAGCATCAAAAGTTGCCCGTCCATGGTAGACCCCCCCAGGATAGATGCAACACTGGTTCAATTAACGACAGGAAGCTGCTTGCGGGTGCAAAGTTTTGTTGATTTTCCACCATCGGCAAAAGCAGCATTGCTTCGTTACTGGCAAAGCAATTTAAAAAGATTGTGCGCACAGCCATAAGCAAGAGCAGCCTTGTGACTGACAATCCGATTCTTGTTATTTTCAGCCGTAGCAAGGTCGGTCGCGGTCCGATCAGGCCTGTGGCCTGGTTTTAAGGTTAAACTGGCCAAAATACATGTTTAGGGATGTAATGTTTTGTTTTTTATGTTTTAATAAAAGAAATTCTGTGCACAACAAGATTGAGGGGACACAGGAAAAATTTGGGGGCCATTGGCCCCGAATGTCCCCCCGTGGCTACGGGCCTGGTTTCGATTTAAGCGGATAGTCAAGTTACGGTGTTCTTCACCGACGTGAACATGAACTGTATCGTGTAACGACATGCACCCCATACAAAACGGTAAATCGACGATTTAACTGTGGTTTTTACTGTTTCCTGCGATGAATTACATTTCTCCCTGAATTCTGTATGTTTGCAAACAATAACTGAAACACAACAGCTCGATTGCGTGTAACGTTTCGTGATTGTTACGTCACAGGAAGAAGCTCAACTCGCTGACGAGGAACGGCGCCTTGGAGAAAGTAGATGTTCACGAATCTCCAGGTAAGCTTTCCCGCAGCGTCGATTCACTAACTGGCTTTCTTTCGGTCATGGACCCAAGTTTTTTTGAAATGACCGAAAAAAATGAAGTCAACCCGATCATAATGTCTAAAAGGTACGCTAGTTATGCTGTTTTGGTGAGTTTTAATACTATTATACTATTAGCTGGCTTTATTTTTGGTTATAGACCTAAGTTTTTTAAAATGACCGAAAAAACTTCTGAGATGACCAAAAAATTCACTAGCCTGCCTTTTAGACATTATGACCGAATAGACTTAAGTTTTTTTTCGGTAATTTCAAAAAACTTAGGTCAATTCGGTCATAATGTCTAAAAGGTAGGCTGGTTAATGCTGTGTTGGTGAGTTTTAATTCTGTTACGGGACAGATGACCCATATATGTCAGCGATAAAAAACACTCAGTTTACTTGCTTTCTATTTCCTAAAAAGCGAGAGGTTGGGTCGGTATAAGAGCCAGGCGCGGTTTTCGCCAAGTGTCACTTGCTAATCGTTCCGCCCATTAACGCACAATTCTGACAAAGCACCAGGTCACCCTGGCAAATCTTTTCTACTAGCAGTCTTTTGTTGCATTGTTGACATTGGGCTTTCACGTTTTCCGGCGATTGTGAGGCGACAGGTGTGGCGCTTTTCTGTTTCGTACAGGGCGTGTTTCATTATTTTGCACAAAACAATAATTTTCGTTGGTTTGCCGAAAAGTAGCGCTTTGTTTTTGTTTGGCGTGTTCCTTATTTTCGCATTGCTTTCATTGTTTTATTGAGCTTTCGGCGCGTGTGTCGTATTTCATTATTATGTACAGCGTGTGTTTCGTGTCACATTATTATGTATGCGTGTGTTTCATGTTACATTATTATGTATGCGTGTGTTTCATGTTACATTATTATGTACGGCGTGTGCTTCATTGTTTTGCAGAAAAGTCATCGAGTTTGAACGTTGATCAACAGAAAACGAGAACACCGTCGAGCGCCAGTGTCGGCCATCTTGACGAGGTAGCTGCAAATCTTCAGTTCTCCGCTTCAAAATATGCGATTGATAGAAGGCGCAAAATTCATTAAGCCGCGCGCGGTTAAACTATAGCAGGCGATATTTCCGTGGGGGGCAAAAGTAACCATAAGTTGTATTACCTAACCACTAATAACGTTTGTGGCCCTTTCAATATGTTACTTAAAATTTCGGGGAGATCGCCCGGTTGACCCCACTGGCTGTGGGCCTGGCTAGTGTTATTGTAAAATGTGATCTGCTCGCTTACAACAAAGAAAAGCAGCTTTGTAATATGGCCTAGTGGTAAAGTGTCCGCCTCCCAACTGGAAGNTTGGGTGTTCGATCCACAGCCGCTGANTGAATTGCCGTAGCACTCCTTGGGCAAGAGCGTTCACCTCAACCGCCCCGGCAAGAAGCACAATTCAGGCTTCGGCCTGCCGCTAATTGCCGTCACCAAAATTAAAAAAATCAGCTTTTTGAAAAACAACACGTGCCGCAACATTGTCTCAAACACCGGAACCTTTCAGTGACGCTTTTAAGATCTGCATTTGGTCGAAGGTTCAATTTTGTCCCAACCCAGGGTGTTTCAAAGCATTTTAGGGACCCGATTCGGGTCCCTAGACTTTAAAATCGGGTCCCTAGAATCAGAGAAAATTATCATCGGGTCCCTAGAATCAGAAAATTATCATCGGGTCCTTAGAATCAGAGAAAATCGGGTCCCAATAATCAGAGAAATCGGGTCCCTACAGGTCCATACCGGGTACCTAACATTTTCCTTAAAAAAAAACTGTCCCAACCGTTAAACTTTTTCTGATTTATTCGGTCTCGTTAGTCAGATTTTTTTATTGTAAGTGTACATTCTCTCGGGCATGACCATACTTCCGTATCCAAACAAACATCAGACAAATGCTAAGTTCGAGCATCGCTACGTTCTTCCAATTTGGCATCAAAATCGGTCGTTTGAAGCAAATTACTTGTTTGATTTTGAGCGATTTACTTGCACCGTTTTGATGATAACTTGTGATAGGGCAGTTGTTGAAATTCGAGATCAGTAAAATGAAGCGGTCTTCTTAGATATTGCAGTAATCGTCAGTCGTGAAAGTGTGCGTAACGGCCAATCAGACATAGGCCGAATCTTGGCAAATACTCCCAGTCAATGAGTCGTGACGCCCCGCAAGTTGTCGGTCGTCTCATGAAAAAGGAGTCAGTATGATAGATCGACTTGAACAACGCCGACGGTCATTAATCCTATTCGCCCCTGCGCTTCACTTCCGTCGATATGATGACGTCCGCGACCATTTTTAAATGTCGCACAATGTTTCAGAGCAGGGTTTGTGTTCGTGTGCGATCCACTGCTCCCAATCGGTTGTCTGACGCGTGACTTTTTTCGGTCATAGGCGGTATGTTTACAAACAAAAGAAATCAATTCTGTCGTAATGCCCGAAAATATAGACTAGTGATTATTGTTGCGGCGTGCTTAATACTACCGTGGGACAAATCTCGGCAACATAAAGCCCACGTCTGAAAGGTGAGCGCTTCGGAAATTGAGCTGTTTGCCATCGGTGGCGTTCAACATCGGTGGATTTGCGTCTGCGAATAGGAAAACTGTAATCGCATGCAATGTTGCGGTAGCGTCTAACGCTTCCATTGTTTGCCCTGCAGCCCCTATCGCCGTGCAGCTAATGTTGACAAAAATTGTTCCAGTTAACTTCGTGTTGTTTGGTGTCGTTTGTTTCGCATTATTTTTTATAATTATTGACGAAAGAGCAATGAAGAGACAGTTATTTTTTCCACTTTTTTTCTTGAAAAAGCAGAAGCGTTTCGCTGCGAGCGAACGCTCAGAAACACCGTATCGCACGCATCTGCTCAAATCGCGCTCGCCAGCCGGTTGGAACCTGTTTAAACTTGCTCACAAACAGCAGGCTTAAACCCGTTTGACACGTTTTCGTCGCAGGACAAACCGTGGCCAGAGCTGACAAAGAGAACGGTGCTAAAGATTGACTCGTCGCCAGCGCTCGTATGTGACAGCAAACGATTGAACAGCAGTAATTCGCTTGTAGTGCTTGTAGATAGTAATCTCCACAGCATGCTGCTCGCACTACTCTCGCAGTTGCCGTTCGCCGATAATTCTTCCTTTGGAGGCTCATTTACATGGCGTGGTGTGGCCTTGCGGCGACGCTTCTTGCTTGCCTTTTACGACTCCTTTATACTTACCTCTCGTTCTCGAAATTTTGCTGCACTCGTATTGGACGATTTATATTCTTTCGAAGACGATGACGGCCGGGGCATGGTCACAGTCGTGTTGTTGCCGGTTGCGTTTCGGAAAGGTCTGAGCTACTAAGCAACCCGCCTTGGTTGGCCAGATTTTGGTCTTTCTTGGAGTCATAGAAAAGTCAGACCATGAACAGTACGATTTTTCTTAACACTGATTGGAATCACTACCTGAAGTGCGTTTCAATTGAAATAGCAATGCGGGACGTTACCACCTGTGAAAAGATTTTTTTCCAAATACAGAAACGCTATTTCAAGCTTTTATTTCCAAGCTTTCAGGTTAATCAGGTGAAAAATATTTCTTGACATGAGATGTTTTTTGTACAGGTTTTAAATTACACGTTTTGAATGTTTCGATGTTCACTTGAAATTATCTTGAAGGTTTTCCTGTCAGGCTGTATTGAATAGGGAATTCTTGAGATACTTCGTTGCATTTGTTTGCTTTTCTAATTTTTCCTCTTTCTCCCGTACATTCCTTCGTGTTCTTCCACGACCACTCTTCAAATGCGCCTTGTCTTCTCCTGAGCTCATGTTTACGTCTAAACACGCTTCATTCCTATTCTAATCGTCCTTATTGGCGAATCCTTCGTGTCTGTTTCTGAAAATAATTCTTCGCTTTCCGACTGATTGATTGATTGCTTGCTGCTGGTGTTGTAGACTAACACGGGACCGTACACATTTCAGAATAGACCCTGCATCTAACAAACTCCATCTGACTTACGCATGGTGTCCTCATCTTTTAAACAGTCGCCTGGAATGAAAGTCGCATAAAAATATTTGAAAATATGCGTGGATTCGGAACACCTTTTGTCTTATGTTCCTACGAGAACTGCTGATTTGTTGCGAAATTCCTTTTGGTTGTCTCAGTTTACTTGACAAAAATAGAGATCATATGGCGTCTCCTGATCGAGTTTGTCGCAATCCACTTTCCTTGAAAACCAATTCGTAGACTGCTGCTGCTGGCAAAAGAAAAGCTATTTGCTTCATCGCGCTGAGTTGTTTTGTTTTGACAAATATCACTGAAAAAAAAACGAATGCGTCGTGTATTTTCCGGTACAAAAAGTTCACTCATCAGTGCAAGCATTCGAAAAGTTTTTCCAGCAACACACTCTAGTGCTCCCAAATGTCAATCATGCAAATGTAGTCTGCGGCCACGCCGACTTAGGAGGCATTACGTTAATTCCATTTTTCACGCTCGATCTTCTCATCTGCTACGATGCGCATGCTTGCTACGTAGACTCTTAATTCACTTCGCGACGGTGAATCGACTCACTGCCGAATCGATCCGGATAATTTTCGTGTAAACTCAAGAGCGGCTTCCATGGTTTGCTGTGAGCTGTGCTTTGCTCAATTAGTGTAGATGTGCTTGCCGTAATGTTTGTGTGGTCGGTCATAATGAGTAATAATCAGGTGAGGCGTTCGGTGGTGTTGCTGAAAATCATATTATGGCGTGGAGTGTTAACATGCTGCCAACCTGTTGTTCCACTGGCCATTCTTACTACGGTACGTTTTTGGTGGGTGTATTTAACTGCTAAGACCGCTGAGCTGGTCGCAGTAAAACTATTGCACTTTTCTGTTTCATGTAAGTAGTGACTCTAGCCGGTGGTTGTTCTTGTCAGCGCCGGATCAAGCGTTATACGACGGTAATTTACGAATTTCCCTGTGGGCTGTTTAATATTAATGTCTACCTGGAAAGAACAACGAGTATGTGTTTGCTGAATATGTTGAATATTATCCTTAGTTATCCTTTCTCGGAATGTAGTTAGTTAAAAGGTGCGACTTACGTTTTCTAGCAACGGGTCACGCTTTCGATTGGCATCGTCGATGCCTGCGTAGTATTTGCTCGGTAACATGTACTTGATTCGAAGTGACAGTTCACAGTATAGAATGACAAGTCCTCTAAGCCACCTACGTTTTGTGGCTATGCAATACTTATGTCATACGTACGCTCGCCACGATACGTACGTTTTGCGTCAAATGGGCCCTTGAACACACTGAAAATAGCTTTTCCTTGGTTCAAGAAAATAGTCGCGCAGTTTAGCGCAATAGCGTAGTTTTGTGTGAACTTTTTCAAAATGCGCACACCTGGTTGCTACATTTTGAAATATGGCGTTTTTTTTACAACGCACGATGATTATTATTCTTGAAGTCCATACACTGTAACACCACGAGCGTTCTCTCGCCCCCAGGAAATCCTTTCTACGGTGATCGTGAGGAACTTGGACACCGGTCAAACAATGCCACTGAGTGAAGCCGCGGAGCAGGTAAAAAACAGGCTGTTTGTTGAAAGCACTACCTTCGTCCCCTGTTACCTGAAAACGTGAAGCATGTGGCCTGGAAAACTTGGAGCATGTGTAGCAACACGGTGTTAACGACTTGCTGAGGCAATTTTTGTGCTTTTTATGTTGGTCTGCTTCGCGTTTGAAGAAGCTTTTTCGTTTTTTTTCGTCGTGCGGTTTCGACAAATTTCCTCCCACTGGGAGACTTGATCTAACGTAGAAAATGTTGACGATCGAAAAAGAAGGAAATAAAATTTAGCTTTTTTTCCTTGCGGTATGTTAGGATAGGCTGCGTGTTTTATGAGAAGCTTGCTTGCCACTAGCAAAGGAGGCTCGTTAACAAGTCGAAACCTCTGCCTGCTCAGGAAGTCTTTGATGATTGCAGTCTTCATTTAGAACGGCGATCGTGTTTTCAGTTTCAAAATCTTTACAGTAAACCTGTGTGGTTATTTAAAACTTTCAAGATTTTCTACGCCAGTGGGACCTGCTAATTACCAGCTGATTTGTTGCTGCCTTGAGCGTCTAGAAGACCGGAAAAGGACACTTGTACTCGCGCCCGCACTGGTGGACTGCCGTAGTTCTCGATCGCAGTCACCTGCAGCCTTTCTTCCTGTTCCTGCTTTACCCCTCAAACCGCCCCACCCTGAGTTCGAGCATCTTTTTTCAGGTCTCAAAGTATCTCAACCCCCTCTCGCTGCAAATAATGTCCCGGACAAAGGAATTCCAGGGCGCTTCGAATGCGACCTTTGCCCCGGAAGCGCCGGATGACTTGCGAGACACTCCCTCCTCGCGCAAATTGACTGTGGAGAACTTGCGTTCCGCTCCAGTGCCCGATGACGACAGTTTCTCTGTCGCCAGCGACGAAATCACAATAGGTCAGTGAGGTCACAATAGGACAATGAGATCACAATTGATCTGTGAGATCACGCTCAAACTACGCCGACAACGATTATTTCACTTCGTGAAGTTTTCTTTTGTCGTTTCCATGTCATTTAATTTGAAAAGCTTCGCGCTTCACTCAAGTTGGCTCTTTTTGTTTGAAGCCTTTAGAGTCCATTGCTTCATGCAATTCTGTATGTTTTTAAATGTTCTACGTTTGAAGTCTCGCGCAGTCGACATTGCAGCGTGCAGTGAACTTTGAACTTTGTGCGCAGGCGCCGAGGTGGGCAGCAGCGGCAAAAGCGGGGACAGCCGAAGAAAGCTGCGCGTGAAGAGCAAGCGCCTGAAACACATGTTTGGAAAAAGTGCCAGGCGGATGAAGGAAGTTGCTGGGAATCAGGTAACAACCGGCCCTGCCTGTTCACGATATACTAGTCACGCATGACGGCAAACTGCTGTCAGCAAGTTGCACTGACTGCTGAAAAAATAAAAGGCTCTTTCATAATTTGATCCTGTTGGTTAGAAGTGGATTTTTGTGTTTTCTCAAGTGGAAACCTTCTATGGACTAGTACGTTAAATAAACATTCAAACACATTTTTTGCTGTCTGTGCATTCAAACCTTTCGGTTATATAATGAAAAAATTTAAGAAACCAATGAAAAATGTAAGAAAAAAAACAACTTTGCCAATATTTTCAGTAACCGGCAGTTATATCTACTGCGTTTTTTTCTTGGCCTGCATGTATGTTATGTGATAATGTGTATTTGCTGTTTGGCCTCGGGTGTATGAAAATAGAAAATATAATTGTTAACAAAAGCAAACATTTTTTGCCTCGTGCAATTTTTAAAGCATGTCTTATTTTCAGATGGAACGGGCGGTTCAAAAAGTGAAGTATGCGAAGGGGGAGGGGACCCATGTCGAGTCCCTGAACGTGTCCAGCGACGAGGAAGTGACCGACTCCATGGCCACGTCGGTCAAGACCAAAGCGGCCTCGTCCCACAAGGGCCCTTACCAGTTCGCGCAGCTCAAGCTCGTCCAGGACATCGCCGTGCACGTGGTAAGTGTCGTCGCGCGCGCACAAGCAAAAACCTTCGCTGTCCGTTGTTGCGTCACAGAAAAGCGAAAATCTAAACGCCAAGGCCATTGTTGCGTCATAGAAAAGCAAAAATCTAAACGCCAAGGCCATTGTTGCGTCATAGAAAAGCAAAAATCTAAACGCAAAGACCGTGTTGCGTCACAGAAAAGCGAAAATCTAAACGCAAAGGCCATTGTTGCGTCACACAAGTACGAACGTGAACGTCATCACAATAGCCCGTATGGCATCGATCAAACGTTGCGCTTGACTGCTCGCGTTGATAACACGTCAGCGCTGCCCAGCCGTTCAATGCAAAATAGACTATTTCCTTCTCGGCCTAAACTTCAGAAAGCTTTTACGAAATTGATGGTTACGTCGTCATCGCGTTGGATCTGTCGTCGTTACGACCGTGATCACTGAACCTTCCGGTGTGGTCCATAATTTCTTGAGACCAACTGTTATCTGGTGCTAAAAACAGCTTCGTTCGATTCATCGGCAAACTAAAGCAGTCATACTTATAAGCGGCGCACACAAAGCATGCGTTTGCAGGAAAGAAAAGCTTTTCATCATCAGCAAGACTCTGCCCGCCTGTCCAGCTCCTATGCTCGTCTGTTGCCTCGAACTTTAGGCTCGATTGTATTTTTAGCTGCGCGGACTCCTGTCTGAAATCACTGGTCCTAGGTGCACTGTCAAATTGAATTTTTCTGCATATTAGACAAAAAATGTGAAACTTGGTGCATTTCCCGAAGAAACAATGACGTGTTGAAAAGGAAAATAAAAAAATTTGTTCCAACTCGAAAGGAAACTTAAAAGTTTGTTTATGATGCATGTGATTAACGGCTTTTTCGATTCATCCGTATTCCATATTACTTGTTTTCAGTAAGTGCATGATGCTTTCAGTATGTGTCCTTTTTCTGAGCAAAGTTCGATTCCGTTCGTAAGCTACACCAAACGCCTTTGGATACGACTGAGCACAGAGCTGCATGTTTCACGTTTTTCTCGATAACAAGCCGTAGCTTGGCGTGAGATCGTTTGCCTTGAACGGCCACACCAGCCGTTCGTAATGCCCTCATGTGAAACGTTAACGGTTTACACCGTTTACTGGCTTTTCCTCAAACTTCGACACACAGCTGCGCACCTTCATACAAGCTTCAGTTTCAAAAAGGAGCAGTTAATTTTTGTCCACCAGGGAGCGGTGTGGAGCATGAAGTTCAGCCATTGCGGACGGCTGCTTGCCACGGCCGGCCAGAACAACATCATCTGGATATGGGTGCTCAAGGAGTGGTATCACTTCTTCAACGACATGAGAAAGAAATACGACAACAAAGGTAAAGTGCTCATTTGGTCTCATGCTGAGCGGCAGGTTGCCAACGAGCGAGCCTCAGTAACTTAGGCGAAAACCGTCAAATGCTTGGGAAGGTTTGACTTGCTATTGTGTTAATATAATTCGGAAACTTTTCCTGCATTTTATGTTGGATTCCTTTTGATTCTTCCATCTATTATAATATCAGTGTTTCTCAAACGTTTTTGTTTCATCGCCCCCTTTTCACTCTCGACACATCGTTGTCACCCCCCGAGCCTGATAAAGCAAACACAGGGTATTAGTTTTAAAGAAGAATAAGAAATCGCTATATACCATGGTCCCCAGTTCAGGGTGATGGATGTGCTTGGCCGTCTTCACAAAGCTTTGAAACATTGGGAGACATTTTAGTGAGGTATAGTCATAGATCACACTTCGCTTATGAATCAACAAGCAGTTTCTTTGCTTTGAGAGCATTAAGGTCACAAACGAAGTTAAGAATGAACTCAATGATCGACTAGTAGTAGTGGTTGAGCGTTTTCCGCCCCCTTTGTGTTGTTTCGCCCTCCTGTTGCCCCTTTGGTTTTTAGTTTTTCGTCCCCTTGTCCCTCAAAATCGCCCCCAAAGGGTGAATTCCGCCCACTTTGAGAACTACTGATCTATATAAATCAGTGTTTCCCACTGAACAGAAGAGANATATATTAGCGGCACCCAGTTGCGAACGCATAGCAATTTGTTTTTGAAGTTTCACGACATTTCGAAAATAAATTATTCACTGATGTATTGAAAAACGTATTAGGTCGCGGCACCCTTGAGAATTACAAATGGCACCATTGGGGTGCCATTGTTAAAGCTTATATCAGTGGTTCCAACAGGGGCCGCACCCCTGTTGGAACCTCTGATATAAGCTATAAACTGCACGTAAACCACAACAGCTCCACTGACGAACTTTTCTTGTGTTAAATGAACAGTTCATTCGTTCAGGTCGGAGATCAACACAAGGAACAGTGAGGTGTGAATATTATACAGCCCAAGAACCAAAACACTGCAGGAACTTGACTTTTGGTTATTAGTAGCAAAAATATGGGCCCGGAGCTAAGCGGAACAGTTTTGAGTGGTATGTTTTTTTCCAAAATTGTAAAATTATTCCTCTCATCGACGACTTTACTACTCACATTGTAGCGCCGTCGTTCTGAACCATTGAGCTATACGCAGATGCGGCATCATACATAGTCTCTCTGTGCGTTTAACCTCAGGCGAATTAGCTTGTCCAGTGTGGAAGAAAATTGGTGGCTTCTGGATTCGACTGTTGTTGCATTTTAGGCATGAAACGATAGCAAATTATTTGCAATTGCTGTGAAAATCGGCCAATCCAGGTTACACTTACAAAATAGGGCCCGATGCCTAGTCGGCATTCTTGGGGACCAGAGCGTGAGTTTTCGAATTTGGCCGGAAAAGATTGTCTGGTATGAAGATTTTGTCGCGGCCGAAAATCGAATCACTTCAATTATTCTCGAAAACAGCCACATGAGCAAGCAATGACTTCGTAGACATTATTCTCCAAAACGTTCCTTGCTGCCTCGGAATCTGTGTTGGTTGTGAACACGCGAGAAGGTGTTAAGCCAGTGGCTCTCAACCTTTTCCTTACTACGCCTCCCTTAAGTACTAGTCCTTCGTTTAAAGTCGTGAAAGCAAATGTATCAGTTGGTAAATTTATCGATGAAACTTTCAGTGTTGTACAGCGCTCAAGGGCTCGCTCCCCCCTTGNAAATTTATTGACGCCCCCCCTGGGTTAAGAACCACTGTGACAAAGCAACGTCTTTTTCATCAAGAACGCCATCGGACCTTTTCAGCGTTTGGCGAGTTTCTCAGCGCCCCGCCACGTTTGCAGCGTCGCACATTTTTCAGTTCATCTCGAACGGCTTCAACCCATTCTGTTAAATCAAACAGAAACAGACCATATCTGAAACGAAAGCCGGGAAATGGCGAAATAATCAGTGGTCACATTTGCCAATACCCTAGTTTTGAACAATGCAGCAGGCGAATATTTCCACTCAAAGTTATTTACAATGCAATCAAGCGTTTCAAGGCCTCTGAAATGCCAAGTGCAAACTTTCTGTTTTCAGTGCAATGTTATTTTGAAAGAAGTCATTTATTCGAAATGAACGCGTAAGCCTCAAAGGATTTGTCGAACACCACTCAGTTACAGCAAGAACATCACGCGTAGTGACCAAGGTCATCAGAAAAGCCTGTGGGAGCATGTCTCCTGGATGACTTTCCACGATCGACCCAGCTATCGCGAGTCAGGTCTTGAAGCAACTGGACAAGCACAGGAAGACTCTGTCAGACCTCATTGACAGCGGGTTGATGAGTAAACTCTCAGAGATTATATCGGTTTTCTGCTCCGAGTCCAGAAAACCCGCTCTCAGCAGAGTATCCAAGCCATCGCTGATATGACTAAGCTCTTCGAGGAGCACTAGTCGTTCGGCACTTTGGTGACGAACAACATCTGTCGACCTTTGTGATCTGTTGCTTAGCAACAATAACCAGTATAACCTTTTGCTTAGTAACAAAGGTAATTATGACGTTCTGCCGCTTCCTAAAGTTGGATGGTGGCGGAAAGACAAGTTCCTGCGGTGCTCTGATGTTATCTGCTGTTCACTTGGCCTCAAACACCACAATGATTTGTACAAAACGGGACGCAAGCAAGTCTCATACAAACTTACGACAAACGCAACGGCTAATTACTGCAAAAATAGTTAAAAGCAAAATGCGGGCTCAAAGTTCTGTGCTTCAATGCTGGTCGAAACGGAATCCCGAGAAGATACGATGGAAGTAACAACGCGCGAGACAGAAAGTGCCAGTAACAAAACTTGTTGTTGCACTCATTCCACAGTCTTTCGTTGAAGTGGTAGCTTAAATACTTCTCTGCGTGACCATGCTGGTCCGAACTCCTTGACACGCACGTTTAATTACTCGACCGTGTCGCTGCGCTTCAAACCCCCGCGTTCCGTTTGAATAATAACAAGGTCAGCACGATTCGTAGACGCATGATCTGCTGCGAATGGGTGCATGGCAAGAAAGCAAGTGCTGAGCCTTCGTTTCTCACGCGATGTCGAGGATGATGCGTGTCACGCAGAGTGACAACGATCCGTGTTGTGTAAAAACTTCCCTTATTTGCTTTTGTGGTCTGCAAACTCGGGCGTGATGGTGGCACTGACTTGTTTCTTGGGACGTTCACAAAATGTTCGGCTAGTGACCGACAAACGACCATGAAGAAAAACGACTCCGAACAAGGTCTCCGCCGGACAACTGCTCCCATTACGGCGTTGTCGACCTGTGGTTCCCAATGGGGGTGCCGCCCCACTAGGGGTGAATTTTATTTTTAAGGGAAGCATTGAGGCCGACTGACGTGGTGTCTCGGTCCAAAGCTTGTATATGTCAACCCATTGGCCTTTCAACCTTTTCTGCTGAAACGGTTTTCATTTGTAAATCATTTAACTTATATATGACCATAAGTCGGGAATCAGGATCTTGGAGGCG
>JGI24159J19872_10005984_pt1 | contig 15774 bp, 13 predicted proteins | sample Ectturendosymbi4_FD_19872 | JGI IMG/M metagenome (IMG submission 19872) | reverse complement strand
GCCCGGAGTCGGAGTCGGAGTTGGAGTCGGAGTCGGATAATCGAAATTGCCCGGAGTCGGAGTCGGATGACAGGACTTCCGACTCCACAGCCCTGGTAAGTACTATACAGTACTTTCAACGGGGCCCCACCACCATATCCAATGTGCAAATGAAGAAAAGCTTCAAACCAACTTCTATACCTAAAAATTTGTTGGCTAAAATTTCTTCCAAAAAGTTCTGAGCAGATATTTATACCAAATGATCATTTTTACACCAAATGAAGATTTTTGGAGATTGGAGTGTTTGGTTTATTGATAATTTTACGAAAATGCCACATTTGAACAGAAAGTATCCAAGTGGAGCACCAAACGGAAGAATGAAATTTAAAGTAAATTTAGTGTTTTAAATCTTCTTGGTTGTTGTTTATGGTTTCATGCATTCCCATTAAGACATGAATGTGAACAAATTCAGTTTACAAACTACCAAGCATTTTGTCAAAGGGGAAAGTGTGAAACCTTCAAAGGGGTAAACTTTGTAGTTTATTAATGGTGAATGCAGAGAAACGGGGCGTGAAAATGAAGAAGTGGAGGCGATGCCAACTTGCTATTGCCCAACTTTTGTGTGTTGCCAGCCTTGTCTTCCCACCTTTCAGTGTTTTCAAAGTTGTGTTTCATGAATATCCCTTTGCATTTTTTCCTTCTGCTATGTCAGCCATGCCGTGGTCTCAGGAACGTATCCTTTGGTGGCCGTATCTTAGTCTTGATCAAAAGTGCTTATCACGGTTGACTGAGTATGATGACGTCATCAGAGGGGCCCCTTTTTAGTCTTGCCTCGGGCCCCCCAACCTTAAACCCACCACTGATCAACAGCAATCTCAGATAGTTCTGCTGGCTCCACACCAAGACGGAATCAGACAAAGTCGGAGATGTAACCACGTCACCTGGTCCTTGGTTGACCTCTGGACCGCTTTCCCGTGGGTGTATCCAGCAGAACTATCTTTCCTGAGGCATTCTGGATACACGGCCAAGCATCGTAGCTGCGAATGCTTGATTCAGAGGAGAAGTGTAACTCGACAATCAGGGTTTGTGAACTTCACAGCTGCGCACTTTGGCACGAAATGACACACCGTGAACTCTTCGAAAAAATCCCATCTCTGCCCCTTGACCTCAGATAGCATTCTTTCAGTCAGTACCCAAGATTCATGATCATAGGTGAGGATAGGTGAGGATCGGAACAAAGACCGATTTAAGCGACAGCTTTGCGGTGTTTGAAAAAGCTTTTTAAAGCGTTTTGTGACCACAGAGGGATAAAGCTCACGTAAAACTGCGCTTGCTTTACCAATCCGTGTATCAGTCGGTCTGTTCCACCTTCCGTCACTCGTGAATCCACCCCAAATCACTTGAACTTCTCCACCTGCAGCAGTGTATTGCCGCTTACTTGCAGCGTGCACTAGCTTGGGTTTCTGGAGAGACGTAATATCTCGGTCTTTTTAGTGTGAATCTTCATTCCCGCTGGTCGCACGCTACAGTGCATCCTGAAGACCCTGTTCAGAGGATGTAAGCAGTACCAAATCGTTCGCAAAAAGCAAACGGTTTGAACCTGTAGCTTCCAACAGAGGCATCCTCATTGTGTTGGCTGTGACTGTCTATCCAATTCATTATAGATTATGTAGAGGAGTGGTGACAGCACGCACCTTTGTAGGAGTCCAACACCCACTGTAAACGGTTGTGATTTAACCCCGTCGACACGGACCCAAACTTATGAGCAGGAATATAGTGACTTGACAGCCAGAAACAGACGGCCATCAACACCGTATTCCCTAAAGCTTTTCCCGAGGGACCCGGTGATACGTTTCCTCCCAACCCGGTCATATGCTGTCGACAAAACATGCGTAGACATCTTTGTCATATTCCCAAGATTTTTCGAAAATTTCCTGGAGAGTGAAAATTTGTTTTGTAGCGCTCCGGCCAGGAAGAAAACCGCAATGGGAATTCTCCAGCTTTGGTTCAATTATCTCGCGGCAATTTTTTTCAAGGCACTTGACACACACGGCTAACTAGGACAGAGATGCCGCTATAGATGTTTGCATTCTCTCCTGTCTTCTTTTATATGAGGATGATGACCCCAGCACTGGGAATAAACAAAACGGTCCTACTACCTATTGCCAGAAACCTAGAACTGCAGTCCTGTGTTAACGTTGGTGATCATCACTTTTCCGCACATCCTCATTCTACTTGAATAAGCTTTTAATACTATTTGGAAAAAGCTTTTAGGACTGAGGACGCGTAGTGTTACGTCAAATCGATTTCTTATTAAAAATTTGGCGATCGATTCCTTGGTTACCCCATTGTGGAAAGTATGTACTTGAATATAGATATTTGCAAGATTGAATCGTCGCAACAACATGAATGCAGAGCCCAGCCGGCTGATTCCTCGAAAGCTTAAAGAAAAACTAGTCCTGGAGTTTCTGATTGTTGAATATCGATTGGACAGTTTATAGTCAGTGAGCGCGACAAAACAAACTACATTTCACGCGCAGAGAACACTGCTATGTTAAAATGCGGAAAGCATACAGATTATGTCCACCGGGCCAAGGGACTAAGACTGTCGCAGCATCTGCAGCTGTTTTGGAGGTTGCGGCCAGTCACAGGCTGCTGCTGGTCACGTGCTTTAGTGACGTGCGATATTTTCATAGATCAACACGAATGTGTTATGTGCCACGCAACAACTTGCCGCTTAGTGTTAAAAGCCCGCCGTTGAAAAAAGGCCTTTATTGACCGGTTGCAAGCTGTTGTGTCCAAAAACTTGACTCCCACGTCACGGTAGCAACCAGTTGGAATCGATTAATATCGGCGCTGTGCTCTAAACAGTGCTGGTTATGCAAATCCTTCCCGTAGCGGAGCAGCACGACTGACCCCATCGCGCCCTGGAGACAGAACAAGGCCAAGCCCTGTCGTCATGACGTCAGCACGTTTTTCAACGCACGGTGAACGGTCTGGTTTTTGTGGCGACCTCGCTTTACGCAGACATTGCGTTACGTTTACGTCGCACGAACCCCACTTGAACGCAATGACGTCTGCTTACGCACGGGGGAAGGCGCATTTGTTAGATTAGAAACAAGGCCGCCCAGAGAGACAGAACGCCTCGCTTGGAAACACAAAGGAGAATATCAAATACCGAATGCGTGCAAGATCACGTGCTGAGCTGCGCTGGCAGATGGCGCGTGGCGATGAAGTGCCGGTGCTGCATCTGATGACAGCATGGATTTAATTTTAAACACAAATAATCACTGAACAGTTTTCTGGCTTCGAAAGGAATTTTCGTGTTCATTTTAGGGTGCTTTTTCATTTCAGCAAGGCGTAGAGCACCAAATTAAACGTATTCATCAATGGCAACTGGTACGAACCTGTCGTTCGACTTCACAACTTGTCCGTTGACTGTCCAGACCGGGATGACGTCTTTGCTGCTGACGGAGCACTCGAAGGTGGCTGCAGTTCGCTCTTTCACTTCGGTGCTTACTAACCGTTGACGGAATCTAACAGGCGCCGCTGCATATACACAATTAAGCATCTGTGTCATGTGCGTTTGGTATTCCTCTAGAACAGAGCTGAAACATTGGTATACCACGCTTTACCAGGGGTGTACAGGAGCCGGAGTGTCGGAATGGACTCCGGCCGGAGTCTTAACGATTTTCGAAAATAGGAGTGGAGTCGGAGTTGATTTTTCTAGGGAAGGGCCGGAGTGGAGCTGGAGTCAGTTTTTTAATAAGAGGTTAGTTTGTTTATTATTGATTTTTATTATTGTAGATTGTTTTTTACAAAGCATGTTTTAACACAGGGGTTCCCAAACTGGGGTACATGTACCCCTAGTAGGGGTACATTTGCCTATCTGAAGGGGTATATGTTTACACATTATTCATTTCAAACTATTTATACATATGAATTTGTCTGAACCGTTGCATGTTACTAATCAGGTTAGAAAAGGGGGAGTACTGAGTCCATACTTGTTTGCTGTGTATTTAGATGATTTATTTCTTGAACTAAACAACATTAAAGCTGAGTGTTAGATGGTTGAAATCTTATTGAACGACTTGATGATTGCTGATAATATTCAAGTGTACGTGGGTTGCAAAGTATACTAGATGTGTGTCAAACTTATGCAGAATAGCATGAAATTATTTTCAACTGCAGCACAACTCTTTGTATGACATTTAAGGCTAAGACGGAAAAAAGCACGGTCATCTCGTTGCTGACACTGGGTGTAAAAAGAGTAAAATATGTTAGCCACTACAAAGATTTGGGGATTGTACGAGATATTGAGCTTTGAGTTGACAAAGATATTCAGACACAACAGCGATATCAAAAGCTTATTTTTCCCGATGTTCGAACGCAGTGAAAAATGTACTTTTTCGTTCCTTCTGTACGCCCATGTATGCATCACAATTATGGTGTGATTTCATGAAGGCATACTTCCACAGATTGTTTGGGGTTTATAAAAGGTTGCAGGGCCCTGTACAACATGCCGTGGCGAGCGAGTGTTAGAAGTCATCAGGTTCAATATAACATTCCTACCTTTGAAGTTTTATTGAGATAAAATGTGTACCCGTTTCTCGAAAGATGCAGAAAGTCTAACAACGTATGGCTGCGCGCTTTGATGCAGTCAGATTGTTTATATTCGTACTTATTCTTTTAATACAACCGCATTCTACTTTGTGACTAAAGGGCCCGCCTTACCGATGTTATGTTTGAGGGCGTGTGTACTGTGCAGGCCACAACGCATTCGTGCTTCACTTGGCATTGGCCAGGGTTGAACTCTATTTCTTAGCATGCGATTTTCGTGTCCTACTCTGGATGGAGTGTTGTACTTTACCAATTGTGACGAGTTAGCGAATAACTATGTTAAGAAAGTGTCTGTAAAATGTAATGTACGAAGTGTTACAAGTTAGCTAACAAATGTCTGTAATCCTGTAGTCCTACCACCAACACCGTTACAAAACGTTCTGTGTCTATTATTATCAGTCTGTGTTGTGCAGATGGTGTGTGCTTGTGCTCTGTGAACTTCGTGTCTGGTTCATTAAAAAAATAATAAATATCAGTGACTATTATTTTCAAAATTCATTATACGCTTATTAGTAAATATATTTTTGTTATTTTCCTCAGCCTTTCTGTTATACAAAGTTTTAGGGCATGGGCGTGGGAGGGGAGGGCAACGCCCCCCAGGATTTTGAAATTTGACATTTTCGCATCAAATGTTTTGCAAAAAAAGTTGTTTTCTTAGTTTCGAGTGGTGAAAATGAAATTTTGCCACTTTTGGCCCCCCTGCAAATATATTTTTGGCCAACCCCTGGGCATGACTGTAGGAGCAGGCAAATTTTTGGGCGTGCGAAGGATTTTTGCCCGAAGTCCCCCAAACGTGCCCGAAAAGTTTTGTATGACTTTTGCCAACAAATTTTCTCCCATAAAGAACCCTTTTTTGGTGTGACCTCCAAAAAAGGATTCATGTGTTTTTCTGCAAACGTTGGGCACCATTTTTTAAAGTCAAACAACGTTGGGAACCATTTTTGCCCGGATTGTCAGTGATTTTTACTGGATTTTCAGAGATTTTGCCCAGATTTCAACAAATCAAAACATTTGGGGTGCGCTTTCCCCTCTGCACCCCCACCTACTACACCACTGCCCCTGGAAAATCCACTTTTGGCCCTTGTCTGGAAAAAATCCTTCCGGGCCCATGTTTAGGGGTAAATGCTCATCTACCGAAATGGTGAAGGGGTACATGGCCATAGGAAGTTTGGGAACCACTGTTATAACATAACCATCAAATGTGCAAAACCACTTCACAGGAAGTTCGATTGACTCCTTTGTTGTATTTGGTTGGACCCCTTGTGATGTGTATTTCGCAGACAAGTGCTTTTGGACTAGTGTTAGGTTTAGCATTTAGGATTAGGATTTTGTGTTAGTGTTTCATGGTTAGGGTTTAGCTTAGGATTAGCGTTTAGGGTTATGGTTCAGTGTTAGTGTCAAAGGTTAGGGTTTATCAGCGTTTAGCGTTGATGGTTTGGGTTTGCGGTTGAGGTAAGTGGTTAGGGTTTAGGGTAGGTTATAGGGTAAACAATTTATGGCCACCTTAATCCTTTATCTAAGAAGCAACTGACATGTTTTGCAGTGATCAGCAGATTCGTTTGATACGTTATTTTAGTCTTTTTAATGCGAAAACTGGATACGGTCGTTTATACACTGCCAAAAGTTTAGATAATTCACTTTGGAGTTTAAGCAGGAGTCGGAGTCCAAAATTTTAAAATGTTTCGGAGTCGGAGTGGAGTCGGAGTATATTCAGCCAAAGCAGGAGCAGAGTCGGAGTCAAAAATTTTAAACTCCGTACACCTCTGCGGCTTACTGACGATATCTCAAGTGGGCCCTGGGTATAAAAGTAATGTTGACATATTTCTGCCAAATGCATCAAGTTTAGACAGCAGTCGTATTTTCAACTTTTAGTTTTTCTGTTACAGCAGATCATTTTGCTTTTAACTTTTTAATTTGACAAAAATCCCACAGCGAGCAGTTCTTCCAATCAGCTTCTGATTTAACGCTGGTATCTAATGCAAGGTTTCTCAAACTTTTTTTTAACCACTGAACACCAAGTTTTGTTATTTCGTTTCATGGAACACCAAGCAGTAAGGGCGTATTTATAGGGTGAACTGGGGGAGAGGGTTTCAACCTATTGGAAAATTTCTGGGATTCCTGAAGAACAAGTATTTTATGCAAGTGGTGATCTTTTTTTGGCCAACCCCTCCCAACAAAACACATTCCTGAATACAGCCACGTCTTTCAGTAAACACAACTTTGTCCATCACTCTAGACCAGGGGACTCCAAACTTTTTTGACAGACGGCCACATACGCTATTACACAACAGTGCGAAGGCCAGACATCTTACGCAATGTGATTGTTTCGGAATATGTTACATTCTACGGTTTTGTCAAATCAACAAATTTTTGGTAAATGAAATATTTTTTAATGTTGAGAAAAGGCTCCGTCCCGCAGGCCGTATAATTTGGAGCTCCCTACTCTAGACCACGGGTTCCCAACCACCTTTCTCTGACCATGTACCCCTTCAGAATTTCGACAGGTGAGCATGTACCCCAAAAATTTCTGATGACAAAAGTTCTGAGTAAAATAACAAAATTCCACTAACCTTTTATAGAAAATTTAGATTTTTAGAATTGTAAAGGCAGACTCCGATGTTGTGTCTCAGAGTTACTAAAATATTTAAAATGAGCCTGGACCTGAAATATACCCCCTTAGATAGGCAAATTCAGATAGGCACATGTACCCAAGTTGAGAACCTCTGCTCTAGACACTGCATTAACCACGAAATCTCTTCTCTCTGAAAGCGAATAAGAGATAGATGTTAAAAGCATTCACGCTCCTTGTGACGAAGTAAGCATCAACTGGGCGAAAGGAGTCAAATGAATTTGCAATTGCTCGGAGGAACACTTTGAAGAAGGTCGCGAAACACGGTTTGAGAAACGCTGATCTAATGTAATAGACTCACTTGCCACAGATAAGTCTGCGTGTGACTCGAGGTCTCCCAATTTTGCGGTGTACTTTCCGGCGTCTTTCATTTCCAGTTCACTGATAATCAACCTGTGAAATTACATTATGTCGTTATTTGTCAAAGTTGCCGCATAAAACTGATTTTCGCCGATTACCTCGGTGCTTGAGTTTTTTATTACTTTTTCATCATCAAAGAGTAAAAAAATAACGATCAACTTTACTACAAACGCCTCTGGACCAACCTCAACAATTCAGAACGCCAGGGAATAGGGATAGCATACATTTTGACGAATGATGCTGTTGTCGGCAAAAACGTAACTTGCTGTAGACAAGTTTTATATTCGGTTCCACTAGGTTTTAAATTTTGAGAGTAACTATGTTTTGGGCGGTAACATGCCACTTGGGCGTTGGTGTCTATCAAATGGAAAGGCCTAATTTTGTCTATTCTGCTGAGAGACAGAACGCAATTTTGTTTGAGTATTGATACATATTGATTTCAAGCTTTTTTGTCGTGACAACAATTGTTTTTATGTTTTGTAAAGGTTGCTAATCGATGAGCACGGTACTGTGCCGCAAAAATGCTGGTTGCATCTTAGATTTACGTCCAAAATCTACTAGCTATGGGTAACAAACTCTTCTGATAAACTTTGAGCTCATTAACGCTGCAACTTTTTACAAACCAGTCTAACATAAGTTTCATGCTTTTACAAAGGGCTTAAATATATATAACAGTGTTTCACCGACGAAAACGTTTGTAAGCAAAATTTCGTTTTGTTTTAAAGATATCAAGAGTTTAGTGTGCTCTTTATTTAGTTGTTCAAATACACAACAAAATGCACAGTTATCTCCAAAACAAAGACACCTGATAAAAATAAATGTTTGCAAATAAATGTTTAACGTTTAGTTTGCATAGAATTATTAAACATGGTAAAAAAACATTTCTTATCCTGTGTGTGTTGTTCAAAGTCGGTCGTCAAAGCAAATATATTTAAAAGTTTTGTTAGAATCTTTATATTTCTTTTCACCCAACATTTATGTTGAAGTTCATTGCTCTAGATATGAGATGTTAACAGTATATCAAGCGAACCTGCATTGCAAAAAATGCCCNAAGCATCTTAAGCGTGTGTGAAAAGCAGAAAAATTAGTTTCGAAAACTGTTGGTCAAAAGCTATCTTTAAAAGTGTATAACGGTTAATTCAAAATTGCACAGGTCAGTGCAAGGACATCAAACAGTCAAAATAAAATTTTTGCCGAATTTCTACTGGGTAAATATTCGGTAAAATACCAGCAGCCTAACATAATTTGAGGAAGGGAACTCTACTTTTGCGTTCGAAACACCGTTTCTATGATTGCTAATTACCAGGGCCGCAACCAGCTGATATTTTCGTGGGGGCAATCCGATAGTAACTTGTTGTTGTACCTAAAAACTAAACATGATTTTGAAATTTTCGGGGCGGGCATTGCCCGTTTTCTCGCATGGTTACAGGCCTGCTAACTACTACTTGCTATATGAAGAATTTGGTATTGCAAAACAGTCCAGATTTTGCGCACATGCGCTATTATCAGGCACTGACATCAGCAAAGGATAAACTAATCGTTAACACAACATAAAAGATTGATGTACACGAGTGTCCAAGAGAGGCGGTTAGTCTGACTGCACAGCTCACTGCGGCTGCTTTTGTTGGTTTGATTTCGCTCCTGGAGATCGTTTGGGTAGGAGCCGGCCTGATTGCATCACTTCATACGGTTACTTGCTGGCTACCTTAAAGTTACCAGGTGCTTACATGGCCTCGCTTCTTGTGCGAATACTTTGGCGCGGTTTGGACAGCTCTGGGTTTGGCAACCTGTCTTTTTCCTTCAAGGCACAGATAAACATCATGATTAAACACACTTGTACGCTTGCCACTTTTGTGCAAGGAGATAGTTCAAGGTTGTGATCAATCCGACCCTTTTTAGCTCTCAAACCAACTCCCAAAGTTTCATCTTGTACTCGTAAAACTTTGTTTATGAAAGTAATCATGTGCCCGTATGTCNCTTTGAAGGTTCGCAACGTCAACGTGAGGTCAAAATAATGNTTCATTTCTGATTCTTAGTTCACCGCGTTTCGGTAGACAGCGCTGTAGTGATATAACGCTTNAATGGTTGCTGACAGCTAGTTGCAAGTTACGCGTGTTTGAGATATGTCACATTCAATAAATTAAAGCCTAAGCAGTGACGTAGTGGTTAATGTCGTAATTACGTTACGACAACATTTGCTTGCATCCCGGTATCTTTTACCAAGTAGACCTCTTCTGCCTTACTAAGTTTACCTCTTTTCCAATAAAGCAGTAGTGGGGAAAGAGTTTCAGCGCAAAAAACATCTACTAGTGGTCGAAAAGTAAACACCCTTCATGGGCTGCTTTTCCCAAATTTGGTTTTACCAAGATTTTGCCCATTCAGCATAGAGAATGATTTCATTGCAATTGTTTTTCTTTCCTAATATAATCACAGAACCTTGAAACACGCCAAGCTAAAAACTAATTGTCCAAGTTTTCCCATTCAATCATCATGAATCACCACCTCCGAAATCACCGTAATTTCATCATTAACCTAAATCAAAACTTGAACTTCTTCCAAAAATTGGCATTTATTTTTTGTGTGCAAACTTCGGGCCTGTTTTTGAAGTCCTTAGGCAAACAATACTGACAGTCTAGCTTAGGCGAGAACATTTACTGTCTTGCAAGTTTGGATCCAACAGAAAAAGTCATTTTAAAAACAAAACCAATAAAGACTTGGTTCGTGGTAAAATGCGATGCCTGTTTTGAGTTGTTCTATCACTAAATGCTCTTACAATTTTACTTACTTATGGTTTTTTCCTTCCGTAACCATTTGTATTCTCGCCAGGCCGCCCCGATTGGAAATAACCTCACCGTTTTTCAACCATGTGATCTTTTGGCCTTTCCGCGATGTGACGCATTCAAACAAGCAACGACCTCTAACCTTTGCAGTTTGGCTTCTGAGCTCCGTGTCGAACCTCAACGGTTGCTCTAAACAAAATCAAGCAAAACTTTTGCTACAGTATACAGAAAACGAGTTGCAGCAACTGCTTGCTTTAAATGCGAAAATTGCGCAAAAAGTACAATACAAATTTTGACTTCAGGCGAATTAATTATTTGCTTTTAGTGTAAACTATTCTTTAGACTGGAATTTCTTGACCTTTTTTGAACCTTAGACCCGAATGTAGGTATCACAAGACTTCGAATCTTCATGGACGAGATGAGCATTATGGTTCAAATGCAGCTATATCACATTTGCTTCCAAACTTATACCGGACGAGTTATACTTGCAAATGGAATCAATCAATATTTGATTCAAATCATTTTCAACAAGAACAAAACTTCCAAAAACTTAACTACGCTTAAATTTTATTCATCATTTGTTTTTCATAAAAGTAAAACTTCCTAAAGAAGTTCATGTTGTTTCCTAAATTGTGGCATCTTTATGAGTATTGCAGTTTGACACCCCAGTACATTTGGTTTCTTAAAAACTGCGTTTACGTTGGTTATTTGTTGAATACGAAGTGGCTTGTACAAAAGCAACGTTGCAAATGTTAGAGAAAAATGTTGCTTTCACAACATTCAAAAGAAAAACAATTGCTCATTTGCATCCTGCTTTAAAGAAACTTTAGCCGCTTTCAAAGTACATGTTTCATAAAATTTTCTACAAGCTATAAAATTTTGTCGCTTTAACAATTTTGTAGACCACAAACCACTTAACAAAATATTGAAAATAAACTTTTTATTTCAGGAGTAAAAGTGATATTCCAAGTTTCTATCAATATCAAATTATGCCCTGCTTCTCTTTGTCGTTTGTGAACATGCTCTTTGATCTTAGATTGCTTGTATTTGGAATATGTCATAAAACCTATAAAACTAGTGGAAGTGCATGATCGACTGATGAGACACAATATGTAATGTCCATGAAAATACACTTTTCGACTTCCACATACGCGGCAACAGTCATAGCGTTATTATTTTGTTTCCAAGCAATGGAAATAAAAATAGAACCATGTGAAAAAAGTAGTATTGTTGTGGTCATTTCTTGGGTCAGGTACATAGATGGAGGAACAGGGTGCAGGGGAGACCGGGTGAGTCAATGCCCTCCAACTTTGTTACTTCGAGGGCTCGCCCTTCCAAGCTTGAAAATCAAATGTATCGAAAAACACATCTCAAACTTATTTTGATAGAAGTTTTTTCATTACCCAACAATCATACATCATGAACAAGAATGAATTTGCTTGACTGTATCAACTTCGCTTGTTTCGCCATGAGTCGAGTCAGCCGCCATTTTCTCACTAAAAGCACTACAGCATACGTCTGTGAATGGTTATTTAACTTCCATCAAGTGATGTGTCGTCTTCATCGAATCTAGCAATAGGTTATTGACCAATGTGTTATACACTGCATTCGTATTGCATTAAGCAACCTATTAAGGCTGAAATACGGAAGCTGCTTGCAACTTATAGTGTAGCACCCGCAACATTTTAAACAAGCTTATGCAGAGTCTAGTCTAGAACGTTCACTACTCTTCCCAGCATATCGCACAGCTAAACAAAATTGTCACGCAAGAGCATATGATTTTGTCCAGAGAGTAATCCCTTTGCAGCGTGCAGTGACGTTTGTATCAACGTCAGCTGAAAAAGACGAAGTGCTATGCCCACTGGCGTAACGAGAGGCGTAAGGGGAGCGCAATTCCCCGGGCGACGAGTCACTACGGGGGCGCCAAATCACTGCGGAGTGCACCAAAAAGTCCCAACAATGTTACAAGTACTTTCTTCAATACAGTACATTTGCTTCCGAAAGACGTCAATTTCGAACATGGGGTCGCCAAACTTGCTTCTTGCCCCGGGCGCCATCTGACCTCGTTACGCCCCTGGTCATGTCTCGCTAGATAAGTGATCTTTGCAAGCAAGCGATGAAACGCTGCAACTGGCGGCGAAGTTCATGCACTTAGAAATAGTATTCATGAATAACGGAAAACAAACAATCTGACATCTGGATCGAGAAAACAAACGCAGCATTGTATATACTTCAATGTTCTATCGTGCAAAACCAAAAATTTTAGGCACCGCGAAGTTTTCTGTTTTCAAACCAATGTTTGCTTCTTTCCTCGCCAGTTGTCACGAATATTGCGCAATGATAATAACTGACCGACGTTGCAAGGAATGCAGCTGTGAAATTTGCGAAGAACTAAGTGTTGCGCCATTTCGCCTCCGCACACCGAGACATCCCAGATTCGAAGGATCGGCCATGTGGTCAGAACCCCCCGACAAACGTTGGCCAAGCAAGTTCTACCATGGAAAAACGCCTCAAAAGAACTAAGTAGAAAAATTGCATGTGGAGCCAGTGGGTTATTAAATGTTGCTTATAACCAGTTTCCATGTATAGAAATAAGATGAAAAACACGCCGGCCCCGAAATTTTCAAAAATCAGCTTCGTTTCGAAAAAACACCATGCAGGTAGGTTTTACTGCTTATTCTCTCACCTTTGATGGTCAGCACGGCGTCGAACTTATCGTTTCCTATTTCCAAGGTGTAGGTCCCGGCGTCTTCAGCAGTCGCATTCCTGATGATAAGCTGGAAGACATTCCCTATACGTCGCAACTCATGGCGTTTATCTGGGCCAGGAACTTGAACCAGTACCCCGTCCTTGTACCATCTGCCATACAATTCACGCTGTTAGTGTTCTCACTGTTATTTTTGGTGGTTATTAAGTGTGAAACGACTTCTCAGAAAAAACATTTGCTTTCTTTCTTACGTAATCCTTGAGGACGTATTCGTCGTAAAGTTTGCCATTTGCTGTAAGAGACAGCTGAATTGTTTTTGGGCGATTGAAGACTTTGAGGTGGAAATCTTGCCTAAAGATCTCTACGGCGATTCACTCAGTGACCGTGGATTGAACACCCAGTCTTCCAATGGAAAGGCGGACTCTTTACCACTGACGTATTGCTGAGTTGTTTTATCGTATGAACCACAAGCGAACTATTTGAAGAGATTAGATTGAACAAACTTTTTTATGTATAGAATCAAACTTTGGCATGTAGTGTGCATAGAAACATTTCGGTTTACAAATTTCANTTGAGTTATTTGGAAAGAATGACCGCGCGTGACGTAAATGACNAGTAGTGACGGCGACAAACAAGAAAATGGAGGGTAGCGGTCTCCGTCGTCTAGTTGCAGTTTCTCCCAAAACGATTACAATTCCCTTAAAATGCCACCAATCGCCAATCGTCGACAACGCCATACGAGTACAACAACGAACTATCTCGTCGTGACAACCAGCTATGAGTGGCACAGCTCCGAATGCGAAATTGAATGCGATGACTCATGCAAGGTCGAAAAACTACAGAAGGAAATACATTTGATTCTTTTGGTGTTTTGGTGTGGCTTTATAACTACAGTGGTCTTCTAGTTGCACAACTAAGTTCGTGTATCATTTGATTCGGTTTGTTTAACTCTTCTGCACACCCGAAGGCAATTACCACCAGACCACGGGCTGGTATCAGAATACATACCGGTACGGACGGAAATAGTTAACCCTGTTTCGATGTGACCTTCCCATCGTGCTGTGGGAAACGCATTTCAAATGCAAAGAAAATTTTACAAATTGTTAAGAATTTCTTGTGCCCATCTGTGAGACTATAGGACAAAGGAAAGATGCTCACATGTTACAAGCGCAGGCGTGTACGGTCCACACAGCTTGAAACGGTCTTGTTATAGGAATTGAGATCACCGGCTCCCGCAAAAAAATCCTTAACGACAATTAAAAACACTTACATCATGTGCTTGTCGGGGGCAACGTTTTCCAGATGAATCTCGAATACAGCGGTGCCCTCGTCATTGACGGTCACGTGACGCAAACCTTTGAGCACCTTAGCTGCCTCGAACTCCGGTTCTGGCACGTCCACCTTCGTTATCGCTTGTAGCTTGTGAAGTATGAGTCTGTTTGATTTTTCCAAATTTGCACATGTTTAGACAAGTGCAAGCTTGCTTATACAATAGGTGATATAAATATTGACATGAGCGTTGGAAGTATTTTTGCAGCAGGGACCAGTAGTGGATTTTTTCAAGGAATAGCCTAAAGATGTTTCCAGGGGGAACAGGGGTAAAATTTTATTTTACCCACTTGAAGTTGAAACTAAGAGAAAAGCATTTTTCTGCTATAAAAGGTAATGGAAAAAATCAAAATTGAAATTCCGGGTCCGAAGACCCCTGCCACTCCCTTCCCATGACCATGAATGCTGGTGGTTGATGTTGAACACAAAAAATACCTTTGTGTGTTTACAAAAGCATTCGACTGCATAGGTTCCAACACCAGTAAGAAGCGCTGAAGAATGCTAAATACTGTTTACCGGAAGTCGTAGAACCCGTGCTCCATGCAAATTCGCTCGTAGTCTTTGGGGTCGGCACTTTTCAGTATGTCAAGGACTTCTTTCTCCCGTTCCTCAGCTGTTTTCATTACTTTTTGCTTCACCTCTCTGTAGTTCAAATATTTCGACATCATTAATCTCGAGGCTTTGGGTGATTGCCTTCCAATCGCATATAGTTGCCGATTAGTTCCATTTTAATATCAGACACCGACAGAACAAAAATCAGGGTATTTTGTCATTCGTGGTCTGTTAAACATTTCAAAGATTTCTTTCTGCTTTGGAGACGCCAGGATTTCGATAAACAAAACTTTAATCAGGCTCTATTGGCGCTAAAAACCTAAAAACACGTTAAAAAAACTTTCCAACGTTTCGATATTTGATGCAACTATAAAGTTTTGTTTATTTCAAAGATTTAGTCCGTTTGTTTGAAGAAACTGTTCCTGCATTCTTGCAGGCACGGCTGGAAACTCTGTTCAGTTGAAGGTATTGTTGTTTCAAATCTAAGATTTGTTTAATTGAGAAGCTTATACTTTTGTCGAAATGAACTTTGGACAAAAGTTGTGGAAAGACTTGAGGTATTTGATATTTTAAATTTTTTCGAAATACGATGGACGCCATTGCTAAAGATCAAATCAGTCAGCTTTCCAACATTTTTTAACTTAAGCGTAGAGGAAACCACGTTTTGCAACCGTGGTATATATTTGCAATGTACCGCAATTGTTTGTTTATCCAGGGGCGAAGCCAGACATTTTCATTTGGGGGGGGCACTGGAGGGGCCAGTTTTGCAACAAGGGGAGCTGTCAATGGTCTGTGTAGGACTTTCAGAAAGAGACCTG
>JGI24159J19872_10005983_pt1 | contig 15774 bp, 11 predicted proteins | sample Ectturendosymbi4_FD_19872 | JGI IMG/M metagenome (IMG submission 19872) | reverse complement strand
TTGTGAAAGCATTAAGAATTGGTTTCAGTTAATTTATCCGAATTTAAAAAGCCAAACCGGGCAAAAGAAGCCAAATTGTTAAATAACATGAAATTTAAAATTCTTTATTAGTTGCAAGAGATTTTATAAGAAGAATAAAGTTATGGCATACTTCATCTTCCACTCGAACCTTTGGCATTATAGATTGCCAGATAAACGACAACTTTATCATTCTATAAGTTGTCAGATAACTTTTGAGAAAATACAACAAAATACATGGCTCATGCCGTCGCTTTCGCGGCGATCAGAACGACGAAGACAAGAGAACATTTTGCGGAAAGTTCTTATACAACAACGCAATTGCGAGTACAGACAATGCACAACACAAAAATTGTCCTTCCAGTGGCATCGACGATCGCTCGGGCAGAGATTTGTTTAGGGTTTTGAAGAGATCGCCCATTTCTCAACCTTCGAGGAGGTTATTCCGATGGGAAGGCAGTAGGCAACACGACCGTACTCCGACGAAGATTGCTTCCGTATTGGAGAAAATTCCCTACTACAGTCATTATGCCGAAGGCTTGGCCAGACTGAAGCAAGTTCCAATTTGTAAGGTCATGGCACGACCCGGCCGAGATTCGAACCACGTGAACAACGACCTACCAGACATGAAGCGAGCGCTCTATCCAATAGGCCACACGTCCGGTGAGAAAATACACCAAGCACTATCTAAAATATCCTANTAACACTTTTCAGCAAGATATTTAAAAATCCAAAACACCAGTCTGATAGCATGTGCCAACTGCCTCAAAAAAGCCATATATTGAAGAGAAAAAGCCAAACAATTTTTTGACGCCAACTGTTTCTAAAAAAGTCAAATTTGTTAAATTTGCGTCAAAAAAGCTAATCTGGCAACCCTGAGGAGCCGAGGCGGCTTGCACTCTTTGTATCATTAGCTGACCTGTGAGTGGCGATAAAGATTCTAGCGCTCCTGAAGTACAAATCCCGCCTTGGCAACACACGTGGTTTTGGATGGCGTGGTCGGTTGGGTTTTGCATGCGCTGATAGACCGGGTCCAGAAAAACTCCTTATGTTGCTACATTGATTCGGGATACTGCGTTGGTTGGGTTTAACCACCTCTGCGAGCTTTGTACTTGGTTTACAGCGGGTTGCATTGCTGTATTGCGAAACTTTCAGATTGTACGTTTTAACTGCTGTAGTCGTAACACTTGTGTGTTTCTGCCGTTCGAATTTTCAACCCGACTATAGCCAGTAGCGAAAAGTCGCTACAAGTGGTTCGTCACTACGGTTTCAACTCTACCCACACATGTCCTGCAACCTCATAAAATTTTATACGGATTTTCTGAAATAATTCAGAGGCAATTCTTTCGAGTATTTCAGCTCATTGCCCCAGAGGTCACACATTTTTATCTGAAAAACACTTAGAAGAATTCGTAAATCATATTTAGTAAAAATGATTCAAAACATGAAATAATTTTGGCAAAGAATTTGCTTCGAAAGGAGTCGAAGCTGCCTATATCGCTCGAACAATTTTTTTAATTTACGGCTACTTAAAAAGGTGCATTTGATTGTTATTGGTAGCTGTAACTCTTCCCGCCACCGACGCTTCATGCGAAAAAATAAAAAAAAAGAAATTAGTGAAAACATTTCACAGAAATTCCATGACCAGTAAAATATTCGCTAACACTGATCTACCTTCAGTTGAAAGGTACGAGCTGAAAAATAGATTAAGATGATTTCGTTGATGAATTTGATCGTCGACATGATAATCGAAGAATGAAGTTACATTGAGGTGATAATAATATAAAATTCTAACGTAGACTGTGCAGGGATCTGTGTGAGAATTATATTTTCTACTTGTTGTCTATTTGTCTGAAAATGTTTAGAGTTAGTGCATGTTTCCCTTATGGCAAGACAGTCATAAATCAACGCAGGATTGAAAAGTCAGCTTTTGACGATCAGACCGAGGAAAATTCAGTGTGAATATTAAAATGAATAACTTTGTTGGGAATGTTTTGCAAAATAAGTTTGACACCTGCTGTTACATCTTGCCATCAGGCACACGCCCTAAAATCAATGCACACATTCCTACCTGCAGCGCTGCTATGCTATTTTTGGTGCAATTAGTGCCGAAACCTTGCTGCTTTTAACTGCGTACTGCATTGAATAGTCCTCACCCTATCCACGCTGCACACTCATAATAGTAGTTGCATCACATTGTTATGGTTACACCACAATCACAAAATATCCATAAGCTGCCACAAAAACGGATTAGTCAGCAGTGACCAATCCGTTGGAAGATGGATTATTTTTTTGAGCTTGGTAATAAGAATGTTTTGATGAAACTAGTTGTNTATCAACAGCGTATTTTCTGTGTCAAGATGTAATTGGTGGTTGGAAATGGAGCGATTTCGCTTTCATGTGAATTATATTCANTTTCGTGGAGCGGTTTTGGTTCATGTGGGATCGGTGCAATTGTGTACGGAAAATGGTGTTTCCTTGTACATGTGTAGTGCTNTGGAAGTTGCATGGTTAGCACAGAATATTCGACATACCAGTACACGTGTGTGATTGCATCTGCAGTGGCGTTTAGGGGTCTCTAGTGAATAATACGGTTTGATAGGGTAAATCATAGCAACTTAATCATCGAAACAACGAAAAAACACTATTCAAAATAGACATTTACATTGGCCCTCCTACTTTTTCCTTGGCTCCGCAGTTCCCCCCCCCCTTTTTTAAATTCTAGAATCGCCACCTGCGACCGGTCTAACCAACGGTATAATTGGGACACCCACTAACATGAAATGCGCACAGTTAAGCAAGCCCATGGCGCATCAGTTGTCACGCGCGTCACCAAGGACCGCGATCCGGCTTTAGGCTTTAGGGCCCGTTCGAAAAATTTGCGACAGTCTCCCCCACCAGCTACCACAACTGGAGTCCCAACGTTCCGCCCGCTCATACGCATGTGAGGAGAAGAATGGGAAATCGCAGAATACTTCTACTTCAGGAGAATTGAAATCTACGCGCAAATGAGACTCTCGACATAAAAGCTAGTACTGTAAGTTGAAACTGCAACATCACTTCGCTCACAGGGAAAGAGCACCAAATGGTCGAGGAAGCCAAACGATGCTCCCTAGATATTATTGGCATCTCTTCGACTGGGCGTCGTGGTTGTAGCACTGTAGAGTTGGACGATGAGTGGAAATTCTTCTACTCCGGTGTTGAGCCAGCAAAGTTTGCCCAGGCTGGAGTGGGTATACTTGTAAGCCATCAGCTGGCAAACTGTGTTGATGAGTGGATCCGACAAGAATGAGGGGTGTGCATGTTGCCGTTAAAGTTGTTGGCCGCTCTCTGTGTTTGATACAGATATACGGTCCGAACACAAGTGCACTGTACCCGGAATTCATGAAAAAAGTTAGTGACTCCCTGCGAGGAGTTAAAACTAGCGATTCGACGATCCTTTTGGGAGACTTCAATGCACACGTTGGGAACGATGCCGCGATGTGGAAGGGTGTGATCGGCCGACGTGGTAATGCTAACGTTAATGATAACTGAAGACTCCTGCTGCAACTGTGTCGTAATAACGCACCGTGCATCATGAGCACTTTCTGCAGTACCAGTACAGAGATGGGCACAGGTTTATCTGATGTAGATATTGTATGGGTCAACGGTCACTCATTGATTTCTGCATAGTTTCAACTGACTTGTTCTAATCAGGATGTTCGTGTCAAAAGGGGTACAGAACTGTCGACCGATCTCCACCTGCTGATCTGCAACTTGCATGCGGATAAGCCGCCAGGACCTACACAAACATGCAGGAGCAGGAGATCCTACCGAATAAAGCGGGAGGTCCTGACGGACAAAGATGTAAAAAAGGCCTTTGCCTAAAGCATATACTTCATGTTCCGAGAACGCCCGGACACGGAAGTGGAGTGGCAGCTGTTCAAAGTGGCTGTAGCTTCATCTGCTGCTTGGGTATGCAGACGGAAATGAGTCGATGTAGCGAATAATGGCAAAAAAGTAACCTCTTGATGAAACAAAGAGGTGAAGTTTGCTATTCAGGCAAAAAAACGGGCCTATAAAGCATGGCTTCAGAACAAAACCGACTCTTCTTTGCATTTGCGGTACGCCGAGGGGCAAAAGTCTGCACTCCGCAGCCTTCACAGTCAGAAAGTCCAAAATGCACTATTGGGAGGATTTTCGACATAAACTGGATTCCAATTACTGGCAAGTCAAGAAAATATTTTGGCAAATTTTCGGGCGTCTTCACGGCAAAAATTTCGAACTGCTAGATGCAGTGATTTACGCTGTGAGTTGCCACGATTATCTGGAGGTACTGCTTGTGGCGTTTGATTGATGTGTGTGCTTTTCCTCGTTGCGCTCGCCACGTCCCTTGAAACAGTTTCATTCTGCTATGTGTTTGGCAGCTACTTGGTGTGAGTATTTTATTTTGTTAATGCAGTTTCGCTCAGCCGGCATTAGTTAATTTTCAAGATCGTTAAAAATTTATTAAAAGTTTATGAATTTTGATTGTAGTTCAATTCACTAGATCCATCAAGGACCAAACTGTCGTTTTATTCAGTAATAATAAGGACATCCTTTGCAGATGGAGAGAGTGTTTGAAGGATCTTTTAAATCCAATCACTTCCACACCAGCGGACACACAAGAGGTACATTTGGGTGAGGGAAATACATCTCTGCAAATGATGTCATCCTTGCTGCCAAAACACTGAAGGCTGGGAAGGCGTCAGGCTGTGATTAAATCCCGCCCTGAAATAATCAAAATCCTTGAATCAGGCAGGAGTTGGGAAGGCATCGAAAAATCGGCAAATTGTGGTGATCATTCCCATACACAAAAAGGGAGACAGGAGTGAATGCATCAAATATCGGGGGCATTTGTCTCTTTAGCCTCCCTGGAAAAGTCTATGTCGTTGCTCTGAAAAAAATGCCGCAAAATAATTGAAGAAAACCTGGATGATACCCAGTACGGTTTTCGCCCCAGCCCTAGCACTACAGACCAAAATTTCACTCTCCAGCAAATTTTCAAAAAATCTTGGGAATATACCAAAGATGTCTACATATGTTTTGTCGATTTCGAGAAGGCATACGACTGGGTTCCTCGTGAAAAGCTTTGGGGAGTGTTGCGGGAGAACGGTGTTGATGGTAACTTGTTACTGACCGTCAATACACTGTATTTCTCCTCAGAAGTTTGTGTTCGTGTCGGCGGGGGTAACTCACAACAGTTCAACGTGAGGTGTTGGACTCTCACAAGGGTGTGCGCTGTCACCACTCCTCTTCATAGTCTAATTCATATATGATTTGCATTGACATTTGCTGCCCAGTCGACAAGATTGTCACTGTTGGGACTTGCAGGATCAACTGTTTGCTTTTTAGGAACGGTTGGTACTGCTAACATCTTCTCAACAGCACCTCCAGCATGTACTCAATTGGTTTTCTGCGACCAGGCTGGAATGAAAATCAGCACAGAAAAGACCGAAATATTAGGCCTGTGACTCTCTAGAATCTCGAGGCAGTGTATGCTGCAAGTGAGCGGCAACACACTTGTAACAGGTGGAGAAGTTCCATGATCTACAGCAGTGGTTCCCAAAGTGGGCGGAATCGCCCCCTTGGGAGCAAGGATAGGGGAAAACAACACAAAGGAGGCGAAAACGCTCAACCACTAATCGATTGTTGACTTAAGTTCAGTAGCCTACTATTGTGACTTGACAGTTTCTTGCAAAATTTAATTTGCTATGATATTGTTGATAAAGAAATTTGTCCGTTAAATTCAGTCTGGATCGTCTATGTGCCCGGCTAGAGTGTGAATTATATTTTCACAAGAATTCTGAACGTAATAGTAGCGTCGCAATGCAGTTGCTTAGTTTAGATATTTAATGGCTTGGTTCAGTTATTTAATACTTTCATTAAATAAAATTCCTTAATATTACTACCTTGTGTTTGCTTTATCAGGTTTGGGTGCGAAAACAACGTGTCGAGAGTGAAAAGGGCGCAATGGAATAAAAAAGTTTGAGAAACACTGATCTAGAGGTATTATTCAGGGGTGGCGGAAGGCGTAACAAGGAGAATGGTTCATGGAATTGTAAAATAAAAGCAGCAGTGAGTGAACCTTGTCTCTCAGTGGTCACAAAATTGGAGCTTTCAAACGCTGCAAAGTTGTCCTTGTTTAAATCGGTGTTTGTTCCGATCCTCACCTATGGTCATGAATACAGAGTAATGAATGAAAAAATACTATCCCAAGCGCAAGCGGAAAGATTGTCTTTTTGCGAAGAGTTTACGTTGTGACATTTCGCGATGAAGTGCGCAACTGTGAAATTCGTAAAGCCCTGAATGTCGAGCTCACTACTCCGTACTGAGAGATCTCAGCTACGTTGGTTCGGCCATGTATCCAGAATAGCCGACAAAAGATTAGCGAGGCAAGCCCTGCTGGCTACATCCACGAAAAAGCGGCCCACAAGTCGTCCAAGGATCAGCGATGTGACTATATATTTGACCTTGGTTAGTCCCGTCTTAGTGTGGAGCCAGAAGAACTATCAGAGATTGCTGTTCTCCAGAGGTATTTTAGAAAACTATTATCGATTGCTGTTCTCCGTGAGGTATAACTGTAGGGCTGCTCCCCTCCGCGATCCTCCCCATACGAAGAGCGGGCATGAAAATGAAAGAACGAATGAATATGAGTTGTCTCTTGAGTTGTTGTCAGTCGAAGGCGAGGAAGAACCGAAGTCGTTTTCGTCAAAACAACATCGTCCTGGTGTCTCATATTACAGATGAGTATTTTTGACTTTCAGTGTTGTACTTGCTGGAATAAATTCCACTCCAATTTACTTTCGAGTGATTTCAACAACCATTGGTTTCATTGGTTAAGGATTCAAGAGACCAAAGCGCGTCTCGCCTAAAATTTAATAGGGAGGTTATTTTTTCACTTTCAACTCAATTCAAGTCTCTATATTTCATCGTTCGCCTTTTATGTTCAAAAGTTCTATATGAATACGTTTCATGGAAATTTTCCGAATGGTCGTTTGTAACATTCAATTGCAATAAAATGTTAATCTTTATCATCACAAATCCTTGCTTATGGTTGTTCCAGCTTGATTTCTTTGGTATTGTTTTTCAGTATTTCATCCCACTGAGATCATCAAACTTTTTCACCTTTTTAGTGATTTACGCCAAACCGTCAAATGCAACAGTTTCTATAAATGCGAAAGTCACTACCGTGGCAACTTTTGAGTATGTTTTCCATATAATTTCTTTGAAGACAAAACAACATACGTGCTCGCTCTGGGCGCATCACCAATGGAAGACGGGGTGGTTGGACAACCCGACAAGACTCTGTACTTTCATCACCGACACCGGGACCCACCCTCCGGAATCTCCCTCCAAAGAACAGCATGTGTATCAGGCTTAACAGCCTCCGCACCGGTGTCGGACGTTTCTGCTCCTGCTTGCACAAATGGGTATGTTCTCTTCTGCGGCTTGTGAGTGTGGCACAGAAGAACAAACCGTCGACCATGTTGTCCTCCAATGTCCAATCCATCTACCTACCCATGGACTGCACGACCTTACGGTTCTGGACGATTAGACAATCTAATGTTTAACACCTTCCCAGATATCTAGTGCGGCCTATCAGTGGACGGCAACAACTCGCTCAACCGAGGATGAAGAAAGAAAAAAGGGAAAGATTCGAAACCGTTTAATGCTGAGCTGGAAGATCAAAACTAGTGCGGCAAACAACGCGGGAGTTGCTGATTGAAAGGCTTCGCTAACCTAACTATCACTTCTTCATGTTTCTTTGAAGATTTTCTTCTGTCTGCCAATGCAGGGGAAAAATAAAGATTGCGAAATATTTACGATGACAGAGAAAACGAGCTTTCCCAGATTGGCTTGTGACAATTGTTGCGTAATAGCTTGCGCAAGATAAAAGAAAATTTACACGGTGCTCGATTGCTTTGGAAAACCTGCAGATTTCACGCAGCTTTTTAGTACTAACTTTATGGGTGTTTTTGCTTACGCTACATTTGTCAAATAATTGAAATACCTCACACATGTTTTTGTTTAGAAGCAAATGCAAGTTCGAATTTCGGGAAGTTCTGGTTCAACAAACATCAACCGTAAGAACACTGTTTGACCGCAATATTTGTGCACTTCACATCAACTGTTCATTTAACATGCGCTGTATTGGTTCAGTGTTTGATGAAAATATCGAAAACGAGGAACTTGGAGGAAGTATTATTCTCCATAAGATCAACGTGGCTAGGGGACAAGAAGGTAAGGACGAGAAAACAACTTCATCTTGCGAACATTGGTAAGAAAAGTGGGGCATTCATAAACAAACTTACATTGTTTCATCCAAGCCATTCAAGTTCCTGAGAAATCTGAATAAGCAGTTCATGAACATCTCGCGTTGACAAATTCAATTTCACTCAACTGTACTTTTCAAAAATTTCCTCTCGTCTTTTAATTCTGAGCCTGAAATTCAGCTCAAAAATCGACCTAAGACAAAATATATTATTTACGCCGCTGCTTTTCATGGCGTCTTGTTTCATGTTTGAACGACATAGAGCCCAAGCTAGACCTTACAAAATCTTTATCATTAGTATTTTTGCAATTTTTTCAATGAAAGGCTTAAGGTTTTTGATTTTTACACTAAAGAGGTTTTCCCCACTGCCACTCACTTTTTGCAGATTTACTCAGCCTTTAAGGACCGCAAAAACGACTGTAGTGACTCGGCCATTCTCTGTGATAACTCGCCGTTCGATAGAGCTAAAGAGGTAATCGAACCTTCTAAAGACGCGGAAATACTTCTTGCTTCGATTAAAAAAAATCCAGGCACTTTTGGGCTCGAAATCTTTTTCGTTTGACGTCGCGACGATATGACGTCAGGAAGTTTTGCTGACGTAATCAGGAACTGAGAAACAAGTTCAAGTGGCAATTTTCATGTTTTTTTAAGTAAACCAGGCGGAAATAGTCATTTTTACAGCCCTTGCTTAGCCATTTAGCGTTGGTGGTTGACAAGTTATGGGTTTAAAAACAACAGTTAATTAAATAATCAACTAATTGGACTATCGCAGTAATCGCCTACTTAACCAGCGACATAGACGAGTTAAATGTAGTACACTGTCTAAATTACTGCAATTAATTGCATTGGTCACTTTCCTGTTTTGAAAAACATTTCTTAACTTTCTCGCATGAAGCAATGTAGCAGCAACGATAGGAGCAATGCACGCTTTGCTCCTAAAGTTGAGATTTAGTTTTTTCTAAATCGCTCGTCAAACGCGAACATTCTACAACACATGATGAACACGTACAGTAGAACGTTTTCAAAGAATCATTGCTGTATAAAGATGGGCATTTGTTTTGCGTAAATCATAGTGAGCTACACAACCAAAAATAACTGGATGATAAAACTTGTCAGGGAAGAAATAGATCAGGGAGAGTAAAAACTAAGGTGTAGTCAACTTTACCTGGCTAATGCACGCACTCTAAAATAAACAAATCCTTTGACGCTTGCTGCTCCGTCGAGCAAACTGAGAGTATCTCTGATAGAAATTTACAAATGCGAACACGCTCACGTTTTGGAAGTGACCATTGGAAATTCCATGGATGATAGCCATCAGTATGTTGAAAACTGAATTTACGACTTAGAGAACGAGGCCGATTGGATAAGTTTTGCGTAAAGCAGGCTACTTGAAAGAGCTTGCTCAGAAGTAGCATGTTTGTCTTGAGTCTCTGTAGAAACCCTTGCTACTTTGTTATTCGAATGAGTTACCAGCGATTCCAAGGTAGCTGCTGTAATCTCAATAAGTATTTCATTACGAGTATGTCTTATTGAGACACATTTTAAGTGTGACAAGTTTTCTTTTGAATTTTTGATCCTATTATTTACAAGCAGAGACAACTGCGTTAAGTGTAATGCTGTCTTTGTTGCACTTTGAAGTTAAGTACAAAGTTTTGCTTTGCAATTTTTGGGTACAGTATTGGAGAGATAGAGTTGGTGAAGTGCAGTAAATTATGTAAAGCCCAAGCTTTTACGAAGAAACTTGATATGTCACGCGATCTTGCACTTGTTTGCCCAAACCATCACAAAACGTAATCGCTTGAAGCGGTGAATTATGTTATTTCATTTGCCAACAACATCGAGGAAAGCGTGGTATCTATCAACGAAATAGTGAAGAAACATTGACTGCCGAACACTTTGTTTTAGGAATTTTGTACTTCGAATGCGATGCGGTTTGTTGCTATGCAGCGCATTGTTTTCAGCGNTAATTTCAGACGCGATCGTGATGAGGGGGAATGTTGGGGTGCAAAGCCANTGCCAGCTGCGAGGAAGGCTGGTCGTGGCTTGTTTTGAAACGACTTTGCTTTTAAAACAATTTTCTTTGACAACCACTTCAGTGACTGCGATTTGCTTTGAAAAGGGTTTTCTCATAAAACAACTTTGCTTTGCGCCAAAGGAAGATAGGAAGATTTCCTCAAAAAAATTTTTCCATTGGAGAAAACTAATTTTTGGCATACAAAATAACACAAAATTCTTGCAATCGCACAAAATCAATATGAAAATACAAACTCAATGCAAAAACAAGGCACTCAAGTAATTTTTGGGTGGTAATCTCGCGCTGCAGGACACTATTAGGACCGCAAAGCCACTATGGTGGCTTGGATTTTGTCCCGTCTCGGAAAGCAGCAAGTCTGCGAAGTTCGATTTTGACAATCCGAGAACTTTTGCGGTTGAACTTTTTCCGCGGTTTTAACATGAGTGGGTGGGGGTCAAGAGATTTTTCGATGACGTCATCGGGGCCTGAGAAAAAAAAAAGGGTAATATTTTTGTTTTTTCTTTTGAAATAAACTAGGCGAAAATCCGCATCTTTAAAGCTCTTGATTGATCTTCTAGCGTTAGTGGCTGGCACGTTATAGTCAATAAAACATAATTCATTAATTTATCCCCTGATGAATCCCTAGGGGATAGGTAATTACTTTGCGTTTTTTGGTCAAACAAGGGCTCTAAAGATGCGAATTTTCGTCTAGTTTATTTTAAAAGATGAAACAAATTGTCCTATGTATTTCTTCTCAGGACCCGATGATGTCATCCCAAACTCCCTTGACCCCCACCCACTCACGACATTGCCCCCAAAAGAGTTCAAACTCAAAAGTTTTCAAAAATTTTTAAATCGTAGCTAGGAGACTTTCTTCTTCATTAGAAGATTTGAACAGCTCTCTAGCTCTATCGGACGGCAGGTTATGACTGGACAAAGTCAGAGCCACTATAGTGTCTTTGCGGTCTTTTGAGGGTTTTAAACCTTCGAAAGCAGCTCTCACGCGTGCAGAAACGTGCCATCGCACTCCTCGCATTGTCGCGCATCACGTGCGAAAACCTGACTCAAAGTGTTCATAGGACATCTTCCATCACACTCCAACCTCAGTTTGATATAAATTTGTCAGCCTGTTTTCAAAAGTGTTTAGGCTGCACCAAAAATGAAATGACAATTGACGAAACTTTCCGCGCTTGATGCGAGTAATCGTGAGTTGTTCCTTTCCACAGTTGAGCATTAACTATTGAATCACGGCTGTAAGTGATCAACAACCAGGTGTTGATATATAGGGAGTTATAGTGTAGGCACAAATCATTTGAAAAATGATCGACGCACGTCTGGGTGGTGGACAGTACAACGCCGCAACTTGTTAGCAAATGATGTGAATGACAAATGAAGGAAAAAAAACTATACAGCTACCGAGATGAAAGCTTCCGATTGCGTTGGTAATGCAATTTAAAGAGCAAATATTTCGAATGTGCGATTTCAGAAACTATCAGTTTCGCCGTTAAAAATAATGATCCATTGCGCACAGACTTAAGGTAGCTTCACACAGACTCCGGTTACGGGTTACGAAGCGGCTTATGGCCAACGGCAGTCTTCATCCGTTGGCGGTATCCGGCTGAATTTTCTCAGTTTCGAACGGCTAACGACTTACTTAAAATTGGTTTAAGTAAGCCGGATTGCCGTGATTGTCGGTGATGGTGTTCTTACTGCCGTTGGCCATAAGCCAGTTTGTGGTTTCTTTTTCAAAAGCACAAACATCAATGTTTTTTCATTATTTTAGAATATGACCTGGTCTACGATGACATTTTGCCATCAAAATTGCTAAGAACGAAATCAGCTACATTTCCACAAAACCAGCTGTGGCCAAAAGATGGTATTCCATTGCATTATGCAAGGAATTTAAGCTTGCTGGTAAGTTCTCTTGTCCTTAGTCTATTGTAGAGATTAAGCGTACTCTGTTGCTGTGCCATTAGTTCGTTGGTGTAGGCATCGCACGCTGCACTGTCATCAAAACCTCTGCACATAATTATCTCGCAACTGGTGTTCGACAGTTATGGAGGATAATGAGACTAACTGCCAACACGAAACCACGTTTCTTGATGGATGCGAATCGAACTTCTAACATCTCGTTTGACTGGGACTTGAGTCTTTTGCAACATTTTAGGCTTATGCTAGGAGTTGTTACTGATTGGGGCAGCAATGTTTGCTGTTTCAAATTTGCCCCTTTTTTCCACCACTCGCTTACACAAAGTCATTGACAAGGCCAAAGGACATCGTGGTCAGTGTTGATGAGCGGGAGGTTGCTGTCACGATTTTGGGAAAAGGGGTTTCAGGTGACGTCACTGATGCCCAGCCAAGCAATTCAAAATGTTCTTGTTCGTAGCAAGTTTGTTAAAGTTCATTCAAAGATAAAAGCACATTAGAGCTACTAAAGTCACCGAAAGTCTGTTGCGAATCACACCGAACTCACTGAATTAATGAACGATATGTTCGCACTTCCGTGCAACATCGTGACAAGCATGCGCATCGTTCTTTACCACATTCAAATTGGAAAACAGAGCGTGAACAAATATTCCATACTTCCAATCATTACAATTAGAAATGTTTCTAAAAACTTTCACACATTTGTTGACGACTTTAACAAGGAACAACAAATATTATCAGAGTTTTTCTGTCTATTTGTCAGCTGATGCGTCATTTCAGTTGAACAGAATGTTCAAAGAACGTGTTGAAACTTTTACTCCATCACTGTTTCAAACCTTAGTTCCTTCCCTCGAATCTTTTGAACGTATTCCGTCTCTGTTTGCTCTACTTATCTTGAGTAGTGTGCACATTCAGATTTCATCAATATCATGAAAACCATACATGACAAACGTTAGCTTTTACTTTTATAGTTATCTGACACGAGAAAACGCAACCAAATTGTCTTTTATGAACAGAAGCAAGATTTGAAACCAATTTCAAATTCTAGGACAAAAGCAGAAAGGTGCTCTCACAAAATTAACATTTGACAAAACTCCATGCTTGTTGTGATATCATTTACACTATACGCTGCAACCTCATCAGTAGGGCAAACAATTTGTTGAGCTAAAAACTTAAAATTTTGACTTTATTTTGACCGATAAATTTTCTGCGTTTGCAACTGCAAAATAATTCAGACTTAGGTGTGGAGGTTAACCCAGAAACATATTCATGCCCTTTATGCTTCGAAATTAAAAAAAATTAGTTGTTTAACTTTGGGGATGACATATTGATAAGTACATTAATAGCTACAGTAGAGTCAAACCTGAGAACATCAGAAAGTTGACACGTCATATGCACAATGGATTGAGCATTTACCAAACCAAGTAGGCTACTGTACGACCACGTTTCTTGCCTTACCATGCACGCCTATCCTACATAATATTCAATCGTCCAGTGGTGGGCAAAACAACATTATTGCGCCAGATGTTGCTACAAAGCCACTATTATTACAGAATTGCAAATAAACTTGCAAAAGCACATCAATATCTGTTGTTGAAGTTTCAATAAAGCATCGATGAAGAAAAAAACTCTGCTGAAAGAAAATTTTGACCGAGGGATAAATTTTGACCTAATGATAAATTTTGACTTTTTTTGACCTAAAAACTTGTGATTCCCTCATTGTATGAGTGTGAAATTTGCTTTGTGGACGTTTCATGAACTTTCAAAACGGCAGAAAAATTTTGACTTCATTGACTTTTGGTTGCCCTACTCATCAGGCTGTATCTGCTATTGAAGATGCTCGCATCGAATTCGAATTGCAAACATGCCTTTGCTTCAGCGATTGGACTGACGAAAGTGACAACATCGAAATGATTTTTGGAAACGGGTGAAAAATCCATTAACTTTATATGTGCGCTTTTATAATNTTAAGTCTTGTCATTTTTGGCAAAAGATTTCTGCTTCAAACATACCTNAAAGCAGAAAAAGACTTAAACAGAATTTTCTTGAAATAGAGGTGCTTGCCGTTTCTTAATTCCAAATTCGTTTTAATGTGCAGTAAAGGGTGACTGCACCGCGATTCTGTTGATTCAGGTGTTACTCGTATATTGGGAGGCAAGGTGGTGCCCAGTCCCTGTCAATCGGAAGGTTCTGCGAAACAGTAGGAATAGTTGAACACGAACTAATGCACGCTCTGGGATTTTATCACGAACACTCTCGTCCCGACAGAGATGATCACGTCATTATTGTAGACAGCAACATTCAAACTGGTAAAGATCATTTTGTGTTTTATCTGTTGTTTCAATGCACTATTTGAGTCAATTTAAAACACTTGAATTTAAGATATGCATAAAAGTTGCTTTTCCTTCAGAAACGTAGAAACGTAAGCGAGTGCAAAACGATTGGAGATATCTGAAATTGTTAGTTAATTTGTGAAAACGCGTAAACCGAAGGCACAAAAGCAAAACATTTACAAAAAACTTGTTGCTTTCCACTATATTTCAATTATAACCGGTGTATGATTGCACAATGCAGCTTTGCATACACAGAATGTTTGGCGATAATCAAACGTTTTTTAAATAATGTTATCATAGTTGCACCTAAATTGCGGCCAAGTTGATGGTATCCAGATATATATATATATCTATTTGCCCAGCTTTTTTAAGAAGTTGGATTGAGAGCAAAAGCCATTTTGAATTGGAATAAGTACAACAACGATGAAATTTTATCAAAGTCATTAAGTTTTAGATACAGAATTGCAGAAACGGAAGAATCTTCTGCCAGTTTTTTGCGAATATCGCGTGAGTTTTTCAGCGTTTCACAGTGTTTTCAACATCTGACTACCCCACTATTTACTCTTATGTGGTATGCAGACGGCTGAAATTATAGTAACGAATATTCACATCACCATTCATTGAGAATACAAGTAGAGTTCAAGAGAACCTATCTGAGAACGATCTATCACTGAAAGCAGCCCACAGACTGTTGCTGGTCCCAATTAGATTCCGAAAATTGCAGCTTGCCCCTAAAACTCTGTTATCTTACACAGGCAAGGAACATAACTTTGCAAAAGAAGAGCATTATGTTGTAGACAAAGACCTTGCTCCTTACAATTACCATTCAGTCATGCATTACGGAGAGAACGCTTTCTCGTAAGTGTGTTTGGCTGTGTTCACTACTGCATGTTATGTGAGGGCAAGCAGTTGCTGATGTTAAAAAAAGCATAGTTTATCGTTGTAAAATGGTCACGCTAACGCCAAATTCTTCAGTGAGTCAACTTCTATTTTTCCGCGTCATAGAAGTAAAACAGTAACCAGGCATTGTAGTTCTTTCCATTTCAGATTAAATGAAAATGCTACAATTGTCACTATTAATCCCGACTATCAAAGCATCATTGGACAGCGAAAAAGTTTCAGTCAAGGAGACGTGATTAACATGGGACTTTTATATTCCTGTGGTGAGCTCATGAATACACGAAATCGAA
>JGI24159J19872_10005982_pt1 | contig 15775 bp, 10 predicted proteins | sample Ectturendosymbi4_FD_19872 | JGI IMG/M metagenome (IMG submission 19872) | reverse complement strand
ACCAACCTACTAGAAATTCTAACCGGAACGCCGTACCGGCAATAATTCTTTTACCGGAACGGCGTTCCGGGCCGTTCCGGCTTACTTTCACCTCTGGGTTTGGCGTCGTATCGTAAGTATGATTTACGCACGCACTCACCTCCGTAGTTACCACGTTGGAGTAAACTTTAGTATCGTACCAATATCCTCGGTCGCATTTTATCGTGCCAACTACACTTGTCGGTGGATAAGGCTGGATGCAGTCGAGAGAATCTGGCACGCACGCTGTGAGGTTGTAATTGTATCTTCGACACTGATCGTACTCCTGCTTACAACAACATTCACTTTCCTTTCGTACGTTTTGATTAACCGCGCGGCTGCGAAGACCTTGCGAGCAAGTGGAATCGAAGTGTTTTCACGTTTACCAAATCTATCCTCTCATGAGAATGTGTTAACAAGATGTCACAGATATCGAGTGCTATGTTTGTTTTTCCACCGTCTTGAGTCATTCACTCACTGTGCTCCACTGTCGAATGCATGCGATATCACGCGATTAGAAAGAGGCAACAGCTATTTTTCTTTAGGACACAATTATCAACCACAGTTGAGATTTTCAGCAACCATATTCTAATGTTAAATTGCAAACATCAAATGGCTGTGGTTTGTTAAAAACAAACGAGACATATGACATATGACATCGTATGTCACCGAAAAATATAAGGTGCTATTTTAGGGCCGTTGCTTTGCTTGGGCATTTTCATTAAGCTTGAAGATTTGCTATATTTTCAACAACGTAAGAGGAGAATTTTCTTGGCCCGCAGTTCTATGAAACTTGACAAGCCAGTAGTGATATTTAACAACTTTGAGTAAATCCGGTGACAAGTATAACACTGTTTAAAAATACCCCGGTTTTGGAATCGATAGGTAATGTGTAGTTGCGCAACTCGTCTTCTGTAAGGTTAGGATACAAGTTTGCGTCATCCAGCGGAGTTAAGGCGCACCTGCAAAAGTAATAACAGTAATAACGAATCTTGATTCAAGAGCATTTATGCAATAGTACAGCAAGACCCAGCAACCTTTTCTATGAGCCACTTGCAAATGAGTATAGGAAATAGTTCGCTGTTTTAACAAAAGACAATTCTTTACAAATCGATTCTAGTGTGATCTCACATCCCTGCCGAACTGAAAAGCTTTTTTGGGTAACTTAATTTAACGTTTATTTTGGAGGTCCAATACTTTCAACCACGGAATTAACAACGAATATGTGTTTCACCGAAAGTTCCTTCCCTGAGATAAAAATGGCAAAGACCACCACAGCCGCTACTACCAGGGCCTCTGAGAGAAATTTTACCAGGGGCTACGAAGACCGATACCGGGCCCACCTAGCTTCTGCAGCCCTGGTCATAGGCGTAGCCAGGGGAGTCAAAGGGGCCATGCCCCCCAACATTTTTAGAAAATATAGTCATTTTGTGCTTTGAGAAGCGTTTTTCCAAACAAAATCGTGTTATTCGCCTAAAATCAAATATTTTGGCCTCCCCAAAATTTCTGGGCTGGCTATGCCACTTGCCCTGGTCGAAACTTGTATAGCTTATTTGTGTAGTAATTAGAATATAGATAAAGCGGCTACCATGCTAAGAGTTAAAAATAGATATACAAGCAACTGGCTTACACTAGTAATTTTGGGCTTGATTACAGAAACATTTAGCGTGCGTACTTTCATCATCCTGCGCCCCAGCACTATCTACCGGACCTGGGTACGATGTACCTCTTGTATCCCCTCTTGTAGGCCCTGGTTACTAATGGGGCATTTCGAAGATCACAAGGTAGTGGCCTCGTCCTTTTGATGATTTCGTACGTTATTTTCCTTTGCTTTTGTTTTTTGAGCGCTTTGAGTTGATGGTGTTTTCGATGAAATAAAACGCAAGGTTTCAACTTAGCGTATGCACCTGTGATCAGGAATGGGGGACAGAAACACTGACGCCACTTGGTTAATTCCACATGGAATAGGTATCCAGTATGCTAGAAGGACAAGGACGATTTGGTATTTTCCAAAAGACCCAATTTCTTTCATCACGACATTGAAGTCGATTGAGTACAAGGTGTGATCAGTTGACATGTCTCCTGCATGGTCGGAGTCTGTGACTTCGGAATGACAATCCTTGTCACTTTGGGCTTTCTCGGAAAAACTCATTTCATCCCAGTCCAGGCTTCTGCACTATTATTCGGTTCTGAAAACTAAATGAGTATTTCTGTAATGCCTCCTTCCTGTGCAAAAATCAGCTAGGTGGTTTCTAACAGCGTACGTGTGCCACAGAACAAAGTTGGTTCAAGTGCATTATTCTGTATAATTAGATTACAGCATAGGATTACGCACCTTCAACTACAGTGTTACTGCACAGCAAAACTCATATATCGATTTGCCGCCATTGCTGCTGAAGGCGCAATGCCTGATGCCATTCCCACGTCAAATTTGTCACGGATCAACGATTGGCCTCTTATCTTAACTGCGTTTCTATTCGGTCATAAAAGTTTTGTTTAGTGGTTCCAACACATAGCCGAGCTTACGCTTCAAACTGTAAAGAAAACTTGCAACTGTCGTTATAAACGAACGAAATATTCTGCGGAACCGACGAACAGCGTCGCTGTAGGCGAAGTGACGATATAGCCGAGCTCTGATGCACGTAACTGATAGGAATTGTGCTAGGACCAACGAAAAAACGTCGTTACAGGCGAACTGTCGTTGTAGCCGAAGTCGTCATAAGCAAATCCTACTGTATTGGAATTACATTACTGTTACAAATACTCTGTGCTCAAAACATCAACTTGCGATTACTGTTAAATATTTACTTAACTATAAATTGCAATTACAAATTGCAAAATTACACTGCAATAAATTTCAAATTCATTTTTTAAATATTTTAATGGTTTGCGCATCAAATCAGGAAGATCGTTAAGATGTGAACTAATTAGCTATGTTACAGGATTTTGTAGCCATTGAATGATGTATCAGAATCACTTTGAGGTGACATTTTCCATGTGAATAAAGCATGGTAGTAAAACCAGTTCTCAAACCTAAGCAGCTCCTAACAAACCTAAACGCAATATTACTTAAAAAAACTAAACTCTGCTTCAAAACTATACACTTAAAAATTCTAGAGGAGCTGCAAAACTGAGAATAAAAGAATAAAACTTCCTCTGCCTTGTGCACAGCACATCGTTGTCTAGTCTTACAACCTAGCGTACAGCACGGTAGCAGGGGAGAGACACCATCCAAATGAATCGCACAGCTCATCTGGGATATTTCGCCTCTGACTCAGCAAAACTGCGTCAGGTTGTACGTGTTTTACTGGCTAGTGCTTCATTGGTGCTGATTGTGCATTTGTCCGAGCTCAGAGAAGTTGTTGAATATTTTGACAAAGTACGATCAAACGAAAACAGAAAGAATCAATTAGAAGCACAGTTACATAAAAATTACATGTGTAGGTATTTGCATTCAGCTCAAGAAAAAATGTAAATGATTCTCTGCTCTGCCACAAACACAGAAAAAGGATCACAAGAACTCCCGGTGATCGAACTATCACAGCCAATATTTGCCAAATTGGTCTAAAAACTTTACGTGAGCATCAGCCATGATGTTGCGTTAAATACAATTATCTATTACACTTTTGGCTTCAGAAATGTGGACATTGCAGCTGAATGCGAAAAAATTTGAAATGTTCTGTGTTAAAACCCTGAGAAATTAACAGTTAAGTGACAGTGTGGGCTTTTGAGTTTGTTAGAAAATAGATGCTTAAATTCAAAATATTACACTGAGCTAAATCACCTCTGGAAAATTTTCACACGCTTTTCTTCAAAACTCACTACCTAAAACAAATCCTTGCAAAACTATCACATGCAATTACATTCAGTCTGTTAATTTGGTTTGCATGAAATAACTGAAGAAAATCGTAGATGATTTTGGCATGATAATTGCGCTAAATCTCTTGTGGTTTAAAACAGTAACTTGTTGAATGACCTGCCGTGCTATAAGGAGCACGGCATTTCAAGGCAATATACACATTGGCTTGAACGGCTTAAATTCATCGCTTGCAGTTTTGTTTGCTTGGAAAATATTAGCTTTTCCAAAATGACCTACATAAACACCCCCTTGTAGCTTGTATTGTTTGATGAACAGTACCAACTAAATATTGTTTCCTTAGCCTTGAAAATCTGAAAAAGAAACATTTAAAACCAAAAAGCTTTATATCTCTTCTTTCTAACGCAAGCAGGTGACATTGCGCATGGCAAATGTTTCGATTAAAAAGAATGGAATTTTTCATTAACACTTCTTTTCATATCTGGCTTTGTTGCTTGTTTTCCTGTTCACGTATATTTTACAGTGAAGTGGTTCTTGTCATGCGTCCACTGTATAGCTTGTGGTGAGTGGGATTTCGAATTGTGTTTCGCAACTTTTTCTCCTATTTTACCTTTGTTTGGTAATGTGTTAAATTATTTTTCCTGACTAGCTCGGTTAATTGCAAGTATGCCAGCCTAGATGAGAAGCAAGAGAAAGGATTTAGATGCTCAAGATTTATGTATAATAAGCAACGTTTGTGAGAAGTATTGAAGATCCTCTCCTAGGTTGATTATCATCAACAAGTGTCTTTTTAAGAAACGATCTTCCGTGGGAGGAAACATTGTTTGAGTATACATTATAAACGAAATCGGTAGTGGGTGTAAAAGTTGTCCCTCGGTTTTCTTTTCTTGATGTGTACTAAGACACACATCACTACTGCAGGGTCAACTATCAATCGTGCTTATCATGCATTTCACATGACATGTAATAACCAGAAAACCTTTTCATAAAATTTTAACGTGCAATGCAAACCAGTTTGGAATTCAGAAACATACAGAATGGGCCAAAAAAACGCTTTATTTTGTATTTACTCCCAAACTTGTGTTTTGAAATTTTTGCTTTATTTTTCAGGGGGTGTAGACAGTAGGTTATTGTTTTGACGTCAATATGGATAATAGTGGACACTATACCATGCAGCAGCGGACAAAAATACTGTAAACAGGCGTACTGTGCCATACTATTAGCGGTTCTGACACAAAGGCAGTGCAGGAGAGATTTTGGCAGGGACAAAGTACCTGACAGAAGAACAATTGAACGTTTGGTGGCCAAATTTCGGGAGACTGGAAGTGTCGCAAATGCCAGTGAAGGTCACAGTGGTCGACCTCGTTTAGTGAAAACATCCAACGACATTAAGAATTAGCGGGAACGGCTTGAGGAATCTCCCAGAAAATCAACGCGCCGTCTCTCACAAGAAATTGGCATTTCCCAATCATCACTTTTAAAATTCTTCCATGAAGACCTTAAGCTCTTTCCTTACAATATTCAAATCTTGCAAAGGCAAACTGATGACAATAAAGCAGAATGACTTGCGTTTTGTCAAGATATGAGTCAGAGGGTTGAAAAGAACCCTGGTGTGCTGGGTTTGATTTTCTTCAGTGATGAGGCTCCCCCCTATACTCGCTTGATCTTAATCCACCTGACTGCTTTTTGTGGGGGTACCTCAAGGAAAGGAACTGCAACAACAATCCCTAAACTCAGGCAGATTTGAAGTACATCATGAAACAGGAGACCAGAGCATGGACAGAGTTTAAGGGGGGACATGTTCAACCAATTTTTGAACAGGGGAGGACACCAGTGTTTTTTGTTCCCCCAATATGTTGTGATAAAATTTTTGTAGTTGTACAAATTTCATGGTTGCATTACTGTTGGAAACCCCCAACATAAAGCCAGGGAATGAATAAGAAAAATGGACATTATCACTGGATTATCTATAGACACAGTGTACAGATTTACTGTGTAAACTGAATTATTGTAATTGTTGAGCATCGTGTTTGCTAATTTGAATTAGCCGAATACGTGTGTACATAAATGTCGCTCAAACATGTGACTGATTCGTGTCATGTTCTTGTGAGTCGAACTCCTGTGTTGGTCTGTAGCCTGCAATATACAGAACATGGCCGCCACTGCTAATGTTTACTAGAAGATCTTGTGGTTTGTTTTTGATTTGATCTCTGTGGTTTAGTGGTTCAAGTGAGAATCTTATGTTTTTTTAGCAGCAGTATATTTTATTTCTGAACTGACCACATTTGAATTAATTCTCACAATTTTTGAGCATAATTATGTCTATTTAAGCCCAACTCTCAGAATTAATGTGCTATTATATTAAATGCAGTGCTAGATATAGCACCATTGTACAGTACCGGTTGCTGTACCACCACCATGGGCGTAGCCAGAGGGGCACTTGGGCCATGGTCTCCAAAACATATAATTTCCATAATTTTCCCCCGTTTTGCGAGTTGTACAAAAAGGTCTTAATACGGTCGAGTGAACATGGTGAAGTTTTGTTTCCCCAACGTTTTCCAGCAAACTCGGTCCCTGGATCTGAGGCATACAAGCCAACATGATTGGACGAGTTACTGACAATTTTAATGTTTGTGTTGGAGCAGTTATTCGCCAGAAAGGTGCCTGGTTAGAACATATTATCAACTACTGAAGGACAGGACTCTGAAAGTGTTTCAACGTCTATTTCAATTCGAGGACATAATTTCTCATAATTGTGCTAATGTTTGGTGAAAAAATTTTTATAAAATTTCATCTGAGTGATAAACGACATCATAGACAAACTAGGACGCATTTTTGGACCACCCTGTATTTGCAATGTGGTTTTCAGAAAATAGCATAATTTTCATTCTTTTTTACGCATCGAATCGCATACGGCAATCTAAATTTTGTCTAGCTGTGTTAAACCATACAGGTAGGAATTGCCCAGTAGAAAACTAGTATCGATAAATGCAAGTAAATAAGTAAGTATCGGTCAACAAAGTTGGCGTAATTTCTTCTTTGTTTTATGTTTTGGGACTTCTCATGTTTTAAAAATGCGTTACATCGTGTCATTTCTGAATGGCCCCAAGACAACAGCTGATCCTCAGATCGTTTTGCGCTAAACCGGGGGTCAATTGAAAATGATTATCTACTCACAGCTGTTTAAACAATAAATGAATTGTGTAATAATAATAATAATAATAATTCATGCATTTATAAAGCGCCGAAATCCGACATGTCGCTCTAAGGCAGGGGTCTCCAAACTTTTTTGTCCGAGGGCCACATACACTATCACACACTTGTTCGAGGGCCGGACTTCTTACGTCATGTGATTGTTTCGGGAAAGGTTGCATTCCACTAAATCACAAATTTTTAGTTAATTTATTATTTTTTCATCATTGACAAAATGGCTTCGCGGGCCGGATGAAATGGCTTCGCGGGCCGCATTTGGCCCGCGGGCCGTAGTTTGGAGACCCCTGGTGTAGAGGAATGTTTATTTTTACCTACAGTAGGCAAAACTGTGAACGCTTGCTAGAACTTCCGCAAACGTGAAGTCATCCATACACGAAATTTTCTCGTGCTGTACGGCTCCAGTCCCAGGTGTGCATAATAACAATTTTGCTTTAAGAGACGTAATTCGTGCGTCGGACTCCCTTGTCTTCAAGTTTTTTCTTTCGTGAAGTAGACTTATACTTATTAACATCTAACTCGTTTCAGACGTTGATGAATTGTTTATGGTTTGGCGACAACGTATCAACCAGCGTCGAAAGAAAACGTCTTCATGACCAGTTGATGCCTAACGTTACACAGTTTGAGAAAGGCTTCGATCAGGTAAAGTGCACTTGCTGTCTGTTCTCCCGTTCCGCTTCCCATTGTTATTGAATGACGCGGATTGCTGTGACTGTTGAGTCGCGATCATATGAGTTTGTTCTCATTCAATGCTTATAAGCATTCTCGTTACAAGTCCATTTTTCTTGTGTAGACATGAGCATTAGCAGTGCTTTTTTATTTCTGTGCTAGATGACATTTTGCCGATACGCAACAGCTATAAAGATGAAATCATCAAAAAACATTGTGTCTTCAGCATGGTAACCAATCCCAACTTGACAGCACGTCTTGTGGTTTATTGGCCACTTTCTTTCGTTTATTTCCCGCTATCCAGACTATTAGGCCATTGGAAAACGTTCAGAAGTTACCTTGTGTTTAAGTACCAAAACATGCAATATTGTGAAGACCGCTAGCTTTGCGTTTGAGTCGCCTTACGTTGTGCAGTTAATTCCTGCTGAATAGCTGCTTTACTGTGGATACACTACAAGCGCAATTTATTTTCTTTAACATTTCGTTGACGCAACCGCAGGCAACGACAGACAGTTTTGTGTGAATAAACGACTTAAAGCAGTCGATTTAAATTTCAAAACTTCAGCGATGGCCGATGACGTCGTCGCACTGAACTGATGAAGCAGGTTCGCAGCCCCTCCAGTGGCTTACATACAAAATGTTGTTCTATTCAGGTGTACGTCCGCAGACTGCAGTTGGCACTTTTCTTAATCGTGACAAAAAATAGCATTAATTTTTTTATCCGAAAAAACGAAACAGAATTCCTGCAGGTTCCATCTGTAAAGCTGTGCATTAAGCGCACGTAATACGTGTCGGGGGTCGGTGCTGGTTGTGCGTCAGCGTGTGGCGGCAGCGCGTGGGAAACCAAGATCCAGGCACAGTACGCAGATGGAACAAGCAGAAAAGAACTAAACGCGAGAAATGTGAAAAGTTTCACAATACACAGTTACTTGTTGCCTGTTTACTCAAAATTAAGTCCCCGAACTCAAAACAGAACGACCCATATTAAATAGCTTGTTCCATAACAGCAGGAAAATCTTCCGAAACTGGCGATTGCGAAGTTACAGTACCTGGAACTTCAGAGGATTGCAAGAACACTGGTTTTCAAATACTGAGATGCTTGTACGCTTCCGGTGATTGCGGGTCGCGCAACCTGTGTCGAACCACAAGCAGTTGATTCGATAAAACTTTTTATGAAACTGTAAAACAACTGCCCTGGGGAGTATTTAGGTGAAAGTTTTATCGAATGCTCGCTAGCTTTAATCAAATCTCTTTGATATCGAATTCTGTAAAATGTTAAATGCGATCTAGAAAGTGAAACAATCTTGTGGACCATTGTCGTTATAGTTCCCTTGGCCTGTAATTCGGCTCATTTTTATTTACCGTCATTTTTCAGCGCTTACTCCTGATTTAGTAAAATAACGAAGAATGAGGCTGCTTTAAAGGTGTGATACGCTCTTTCAAGATGTGGCACGTGTGCGCGTCCATCGTCAATGATGGACTTAATTTTACCTAAAACTCATAAGTTTGTTTGCACCTCGCAGGTTGTGATAAACGGTTTATCAAGCAAAGGCCACGAGACCAAAGCAAAACCACTCGGCAAAACCGCTGTTCAAGCAGTTTTGATTAAAGAAGATGGAACGGTATTGGCAGCTTCAGATTCTCGGAAAGGTGGTGCCCCAGATGGTTTCTAACTTTGGTTATGGTAATAACTAAAAACAAGAACGTGGTTTCCGAAGAGTAGGTGTTTTAAACATTCATTACGTATGAGAAAGTTGAAACATCTGGTATGATGTTGAATTGTGAAACCGACAAATTTGCAAATCACACCTTACTTCAGCATCGCATTGCTTTACATCTCACGCATCTATCTATTTACTGTTATTGTGTTATCAGCTCGCAGTGTTATTTGTTTACAGCTGGTGCCAATACTAATTAGTACCTGTGGTCCATGAATTTTTCTCTGCAAATTGTTGCCTTGCGTAGACTTTCGTTGTATATTTATCATTATCAGTGATTTGTGCCATTGTTCAAAGCTTGTGGTCAGATTGCCAGTCAAGGTTACTGATTTTAGAAGTACCACTCTTATATCTGAAAACCGCCCTTCTTTATGCACATCTTCGCTTGATGTTGTGTTTATTTGTTGTACCGGATTTTGACAGACTGTTCAGTTGTTATCAGCAAGCTTGTTTCATATTTTGATCAAAACGAGGTTAAAAAAACCTTGTGTGGTCAGGTTTGACCGAACAAGCCATCAATCCACTTTCCGTTAATTCGAATTTTCAGGTGTTCGGTGAGTCGGTCACAGGAGGTTCGGTTAAGGTAGCCTCCAAACGAGTTGCAGCTAAAAGTGTATGTAAAAATGTCATTTTCATAAGCTGGCGGTATTATTTCTGGTTGTGGACAATATTAGGCTGTACAATATTTATGGGTGAAATCACCTCCTTTGATTGGACCGTATAAAAATAATGCTTGGATTATATGTTAGCCTGTTATGTAATGTTCGGTATGCACCGTTGCAAACCGCGATTTCGGTATCAGCGAAAAGTTTAAAAAAACTACTAGTCTGCGATCATTCAGCAACCGCCTGTAGATTTTCATGGTGTTAATGTATCTTCAAATATTAAAAGCAATTTTTTTTAACTTACGCGACTTCCTTGCTAATGAAAAATTATAACCTTGTGCAAAAACGGAGATTTTTAGTTGTCATAGGAAATTTCTTGCAGTAAACGCGCTTTTTCAAATATTGACAAAAAATGCCGCAGTGGCCTAAAAATTGTGATGCAGGTTTTGATTTATAAATTGTTGTGTTATATTAATTAAATCTATTAAAATGTTGCGTATTTCTTCCCTCTAACCATGTTTTTGCGTCTTGGCATCAACAATTTTAACCCAAAGTTTACGGCTGCTATCGACATCTATTCTAGTTCATTCACTGAATTCGGGATTACTTTTGTCCAGTGTTGTTGATACGTTTGTTGGGTTGTGTGCATTATTCATTGCATGTAATATTTTGTAAGTAGCTTTTCAATTTTTTGTGTGACGATGTTCATCAAGTGATGATTATCGCTGTACTGCTTTAGAAGTCCGTGTCTGCCAAATCGTCGGTGCTTCGAGGAAAAGTTCACGTTCAATCCACCTACGTCCTTATCAGCATACAAACGATATTTTTGCCTTAACGGTTGCTCTGCCTTTGCTTTTGTTTACTTAATACACACCCTCATTGCAAATGCTGTGGAATGATTTGGATTTCAAAGCTCCCGGTAGAACTCCATCTAAGAAAGTGTTCCCGGCTGTGGCGTGCGCACCGCTTGTGGTACGCCCAGGCCTTCAAGGTGGTACACGAATAGACCTGCATTCTGTTTTTCTTCACAAAAACTATATCCACAGCTATAGTTTTTACTGGGTTCTGTTAATAAATTCCAGAATTTTTGTGTACATACCCTTGTCGGTTTAAAAAATAGCCGTTGCAATTTCTCACAGCCACTTTGTTCATGTCACATTTGTGTCAATTATGGTTTACCAAACTTTTGATCGAATGATATTTGGCAGATTGTGTTTTCCTGGAACAAGGTGGTACGTGGTGACAGTACGGGACCCACAAATGGCACGCGATCGGAAAAAGTTTGGGAACCAGTGATCTAAGGTCACGTCATTAGGTTGGGAACTGCGTCCCTTGTCAAAATTTTTTGAAAATAAAGAATGTTTGTACGTAGTTTCGACACATATTACAATTTCGTAACATTTCATGAAGAAGTGCTTGTCCCTTCAGAAGATGAGAGCAGGTTTTGCAAATAGTAGCATACTTTTGGTGCAGGATTTTTTGAATGCTTCTGTTGTGCTACACGGTCAATTTCGACTAATGCGGGTTTTCGCATATTCCGAAAAAATTTTGGTATTTTCTATCTCGCAATCCGGATTTTCCTGTTAAGTTGCTCCACGTCAGCGCCAGCCCCGTCGTCATAGGGGCCTTTTGGGGTCATATCCCCAAAACGTTTTAAGTGCCCAAAATAGAAACACTACAAGTCAGTTGATTTTTTCTATCGACCCGTGTTCTGCTTCATCTTACAACAATTCTCTCTTTTTTTAAATTGCCTTCAGCGATATAGTCGCGGTTTGAGGAGAAAATAGAATGGAGGTGCAGAGGAGTTATCACCGAGTCAATGCAAGCTTTACACTTGGACGCTGTGACCCGGAATAACATCACCTGATCATTTTTGATACGTTTGTGATGTAATAAACACGTTTGAGAGCAGTGTCAACATTCATTGGCTCAGGTAGTAAATTACAGAGTAGTTCACCACCAAGTATTTTAAAATCCACGAACACACGACTGTTCATAACTGAATGGATATCACAATTACTACGACGTCTGGTACGTCAGTCTAAATACATCAATGGATTCATTTTTCCACTAAATTCTATTTGGATCGTTTTTGTGTTCAATTTAGGTGAATTTTACCAAAATCTTAAGGCCTATGTAACGTTTGGTTAGAAACAACTCGGATGTCGGTCAAATTCGAATCTGGAATAACCGACGTTTACTGCAGTGTTATATTCCAAAGATTGCTGTGGATTGTGTAGCATTATGAAGAACAAACAGTTATATGGTCCAAATGTAGTGAAGCTGGTCAGTGTGGTTACAACGTTAAACGATACTGAGTTTAGAGAAAAATCTCAAGCACCAAGACGAGCATTTGTAAAAAGTAAAATAACGCTAATTATCTCGAATATCCCAGATCACTGAATGGACGTAATAACATTAATATAAATATTTGCCTAAATCAAACAGATGAGGCGAACCAGTGTTTCGATGACCATCACATCTTATATTCACAATTTTGATTGTCATAACTGGGCTTCATGGTTTCGACTAAGAATTAAGCAGCCATGCATTTGAAAAGTGTGGTGATAATGCACTAGTCACGGGGGAGCTTTGGTGGGCTTAGCCCCCCTAAGCAAAGCTCCAAGACCTGACATTGAAACACTGTAAGTTAGTGGAATTTTTGTCAAATTTGAATGTCAAGCCCCCCTGCACGAACGTAAATCCCCCCGCACAAATGTAAAGCCCCCATATTGACGACTTTCTGGCGACGGTTCTGTAATCACTGGTAGTTCATCAAAGTAAAAACCTGCTCCTGAGGCTCTGCCTGTTTGTGACACACCTCCAACNCTACGAATATCTAATAATCGTATAAACGTCACGATTGCATTAGGTAAGTGTTTCCAAAATTACGGGTTGCGAAGGGTCAAAAAATGGTCGCGCCGAGGCGATGCACACCTGCGTTGTATATTTCCAACGTTTTTTCCTCTTCAAGATCTTTCAATGTTTTTCATTATAGACTGAATCACTGTTGGATTTCACTTTAGACTGAATTACTGCCGAGTTCCTGTATAACGATCAACAAATGCAGTTATAGTTGGGGCGCCTTTTCAGTGTTGTGTTCCTCTCTCAGTGTTGACTGTGTTTATTAACTACCACCTACTCTGTCATGCGCTATGACTAAACATTTTGTGCTCTTGTGTTATTCGATTATCCTTGTGATATGGACCACGAGTGTGAGGCAAATACATAAATGAAAATAAAATAATTGCATCAAGTGTAGATTGCTGATATTGAAAACGTACTTCGCAACGTACTGTCAAAATCATCCATGCAACCATTGTTTTTTCACCTTAAATATGCGCTGTTTGAGGTTTCGGTTGCAAGATGTTCACCAAAGTCAGATTTGGGACACATTTCACAAAGTTTGGGAACCGCTGCATTGGATTTATGGTAGTGGTATTGTGTATGAAAAAGTGACCCGCAGAGACCAAGTCCTTCCAACTTTTTGGTTTGCGGACAGTCCTAAAAATGTAAGTTTGTAGGTATATTTAGTCTTCCGTGAGAACATAAAGTGTTTGAGTTCATTATAATCCGGTACTTATCAAATAACCGGTGGTGAGGTGAAACTTTTAAACTAACATTAGAGGAACCTAATTGTTTCTCAAAAAGGAATTTTAATATTTTCAGTAGTTGCTTTCAATCACTCAAGGATGATGATATTCAGAAACAAGTGAAATCACTGTACTGTGTATCAAACAAACTCTGAGGCACTTTTAATCAGTGCTCTCCTGCAGTAAAAAAACACTCTATTTCGTGTCTATTGCATGCCAAGTACGCTGGCCAATTGTGGACCAAATAGACACAGATCAGTATGAAACGCTTACGTGCTGCGTATAACAATGCCTACCGAATTATGCATTACATACCCAGAAATGTGAGTGTTCGCCTACATTAGGTCAGCCATTGTGTTGGACCTTTGATGCCTTACTGAGAAACAATTTGTATCGATTTTTTGTACGATGCGCATCTTCATCTAACTTTTTTATTCGATCGCTTCAAATGTCTGATGCTTTTTACAAATCTTCATTTTTCCTCAATTATTCAACACTCCTGCATGATGAAGACCAAATGTAGTAGTTGTTGGTGAATTGTTTCGGTGTTCGCGTCTCATCAGTATATATTTTGTGTAGTAAAAAAATGAGCGTGCAATGTGTACAAACCAAGCTTACAAAAATAAGTGCTGTTAAAGTGCTTTGCTCCTCTCAATGTTGGTCATGTGCAAACACCGATTCTGTAATGCGCTACTGTATAGCTAAACATTTTTTGTGCTCTTGTGTCTGTGATATGAACCACGAGTCCGCAATAAAAAACTTTTATTACTATTATTATAATATATCTTCAAACGAAATAATTGTCAAGTCATCAAAACAGACAAAAATTGAGAATATTTTCTATCATCAATGGATAGCGCACACCCCCGAAAAGCTGCCACTTCACTAAGACACGCAATAAGGCTACGGTTACACTCAGTCACTTATTAATCAATTGCGTGGTGTTATGTATAAACTAAAGTTAGAGGAACCTGTTTTTTTCTCAAAAAGGAATTAGGAAGGGCAGGGTCGTAACGTGGGGAAGAAGGGAGGTCAATGCCCCGGGCGCCGAAAAGTCCCAACAATGTCGCACATACTTTCTTCAATACAGTACATTTGCTTCCGAAAGACCTCAGCTTCCAACATGGGGTTGCCAAACTTGCTTCTTGCCCCGGGCGTAGAGATGCCAGATCACTTGAAATTTTTTCAAGGACAATTTGCTTTTTTGTGATTATTGAAATTTTACTTCATGCCTGGATTGAATACTTTTTTGATATAGTGATGTAGCATATTCTTTCAAACAAACATTGCTGAATAACAATTGGTAATCAACCACATTTAGCAATAATAGTTAAATTACAGCAGTGACCAAGACCAAGCGAATCAATCGCAATTTATTGCCTAAGGAAACCAGTTTCGTGTGTTAAGCATCTTCAGTCCTGCGCAAAAGTCGACATATGAAACAAACAGGTAAGCTACATACTGCTGCTAAGATCAAAACTCAAGATTACAAAATTGAGCCCAATAAGAACCGTCCCACTAAACACAGCTGCAAAACAAGAACAAAAAGTAATTATTTCATGTAGGGGAAGTTGGGTACAGTCAACACTTTTTTGCATTTTCAACCACTACTACTTTATTTCAAGTCCAAACAAGCTCAAAATTTGTCACACAATAAAGCAACTCTATATACACAATATCATGCCAAAACATGTAAACAACGCCCTTCAGAAAAAATTTTACAATCAATTTAAAAAGGGTACTTTTTCTGTCGAGTGTGCCCCAGGCATGGGGCACACTCGACATGAGCATGGGGTACACGTGACCGGTCAAACAAAGTTGGGTTGCATGCATTGCATAATGTTCATGTGATATCCCATGTAAAGTAGGCACTTGCTGACTGCCTCTCCACTTTTTTCACATTCTAATTACCCACTATCAACATGGCAAAACAAATTTGATGATTACCAAATATTCAATGAAACCAATGCAGTGTGCTGAAATTCATGCTTTACCATACAAATATAATATGCCTCTAAGCACATAGCAAACCTAAAAATGCTTGTGGATTAGAATTATTCTGTACTGCATTCCAATATAACCCCTCAAGCTTTACCTTGTTTAGACTGACCTAGTGGCAATGTGTCGAGTGTGCCCCATTTTTTT
>JGI24159J19872_10005981_pt1 | contig 15775 bp, 13 predicted proteins | sample Ectturendosymbi4_FD_19872 | JGI IMG/M metagenome (IMG submission 19872) | reverse complement strand
TATAACTTGGGCCTTTTGGCGTACGTTGTGCAACCTGTTGTAGTAGAATACATAAATTTGATTCATTCAAGAAAATTGTTTGTTCGGGGGCGCTTTGAGTATCCACAAATTTTTGTAGAGTCTTTCAAGTCGATATCAAGTGGAGTAAACGCTAAATTAACATCTTGTAATAGTTTGAAACCACCCATGTGTGGACCACGTCCCTCGCGACTTCTTGGAAAACATCACATAGACCTAAAATACCGCTGTCCTAAACAGCCGATGACACTTTTTTTACCCTGGAGAGTTGTTGGCGATTTTCTAGGGATTCGAATCACCCACATCTGGCTTTGCGTCCGTGCGTAATTTCTCATCCCGGATCGAAAGCCTGCTCATGCATGGTCCAGACCGAAATGTTCTTTCTTTTACTTGTTGCTGAAACGGTTTGAAGAATCCAAGTGATACGTTGCAACGAAACATGACTACGCTTCATGCTTGCACGTGTTTTTTCGTGACTGGAATGCTATGAAAACTGCCGTTCTTTTTCTGATATTAAAAACTTTTGTTTCAGGACACCTGCTGACTGCAGAGAAACGCCGTCACAATTCCAGGTCAGTGTTAACTGTGCGAGAGTCAAGTAGTGCGAGACGTTTTGAATAAATTGGTGGCAAAGCAAGGTCATTTGCATTTTAGAAGCGAAAACAAGCGACGTCATTTGAAGCAAGTCAAGCGTGAACGGAAGCGGCAGCGCCTAACCAAAGATCAGCTGTACAGGTGGCGAAACGAACGAAGTTCAGTTGGTTTCTTCTAAACAACCATAACACTCATGAAGTACAATGAAAATTAACTGCTTAATTCATAGTTGGTGTTAATTTTCTTTATAGCAGTTAGCAAGAAGATTTCGCTTTGGGCAGGCTTGCTAAAATACATGGAACGCTGCTTATACGCCATGCTGTGGAATCATTATACGCAAAAATGGCGTTCAATTCCAGTTCGTGAAGGTGTAGCACCCCGCCTAGCTCGAAATACTGTTTTAAGTTTGCTACGATACGCGGGTTTAAAACAAATAGATGTTGCGGCACATAAAAGTATTCGAAAATGTTGAAACGTGAATACGTCCTAGAAATTTGGACGATTCGTAAACGAACCGGTACTAGTTGATAGCACTCACGGTTAAGAAATGGCAGAGTGATTGGAAAGACGTTATAATAATAAAAAATCGTGTTTGTTTGTTTGAATTTAATTGCTTCGTTGTCTGCAGATTGTCCTATGAGCTGAAACGAACGCCATGGTATCTTGGTCGTCGTCTTGGTTTCAACGAGAAAGAGATCACGAAAATTCTCTTCAAGTACCAAACGGATCAAGAGCAAAAGTTTCAAATTTTACTTCGATGGAGATCGCACGTTGGAATGAAATCCACGATTCAGAAACTTGTGATATTTCTGGAACTCGCCGGATACGAGTACGACGAGTACAAAACTATTATTACGTCAGAGGATGACGACGCTGTGAGCATTTACGACAAAGCGCCTGACCTCACACGGAAGAAAGAGAAGAGGCGTTATGAAGATTATGTTGCTTCAGACCTTGCAATCAATTCCAAGGGAAAAGTTAGTTTTTCATAATTTCTGACAACGTTCATTTATTTAAACCAGTGGTGGGGAACTTACTTACTATGACGGGCCACATGAAATGTGGAGTATCGCGGGCTGCGCAAAAAGTTATTTAACTTTATCTTAAATTCTACCTTTATCTTCCAAAAGAAAATAAAGAGAGAAAACTATGTTACGGAGGGAGAGAGAATTCTTTTTATTTAAGAAAATAAAGAGAGAAAACTGTGTTACGGAGGAAGAGAGAATTCTTTTTCTTTAAGAAAATAAAGAGAGAAAACTATGTTACGGAGGGATAGAGAAACCTTTCTACGCGTCTGCTTGTCATGGAGTTTCGTTTTGATGGGATGTTGTTTTCTAATGTGGGTAACGAAAATTCTGATGTGGGCCACATCAGTTGTTCATGCGGGTCGCATCTGACCCGCGAGACGCAAGTTCCCCACCCATGATTTCAACGTGGAAATAGAGGACTTTCACAAAAAGTTAAATGTGTTAATAAGTCACAAATCAAAGCAACATTCTTTAAAAAATTATGTTACTGCTTTGAGGTTTTGTTGCAGAGGTCTATATATACTGGTCGTTAGGAGTAGGTAGCTAATTTTTGCGATGATCCAGATATCACGAGTTTTCTCTCACGTATCAACAGTTCAACGTTCGACGTTTCCTGTTGGGTTTAAAACTTACCGGCTGTGAATGTAAATTTTCAGATGAATATCATGATGACTTCGGGCAGCACTGACATTCATAACAAAGCAGCGTGACCATTGTGGCGACTGTAGATAAACAACATCGTACAAAGAGTGTGACTGACCAAATGTTCCAACAACTCCTACATTTATGTGGTGCCATAGCTAGCAAACGCCAGGGGCGAATCCAGCCAGTAAGGTTAGGGGGGCAATTTCAGTAATATTTGGCAGTCAAGTCTCATTACCGGTTCACTACTGTAAAAAAAACTGAAGTATACTTCACAACACCGTTGTGACAAAACAATGGACGGGAAAATGGCCTTATATCGCGAATGCTGTTTTTCGAATTGTACAAAATCATGGTGAATAACATTACTTTCGTAAGTTTTATGGGAAGCGTCCGCCCACCCAGGGAGTACGTCCCTGGCAAATGCCATAATTAAAACAAAGTCAATGAAACAAACGATTAACTGCACTGAAGTGTTTTCTGAATAAGTCAAGTAACTAGTCTCCACAAATGTGACACAAGCGAACCAATCGACCCGAAATCGATTCTCTTGGAACATTTCCTCGATTGATTCGCTTGTGTCACCTTTGTTGGGACTATTACTTGAATATAAGTATGTGCAAGCTTTTGAATTATTGCAAAAAAGAGAAGGGCCAAGTCTGATGATTTTTCGAAAGCTTGCAGCAAAAGTAGAACTTTTAATTGTTCTCGATACGTCTTATACTTTTGAGTCATCTTTCGGCTGACCTTGTTTCAGTGATTTAGAAATTATGAAGAACGTTGGCAGTCACTATCCCTTATTACTTTCCATCTCGTTTTAATGCATTTTCACAAGTACTGCAGTAGTAAATCAATGCACAGGTGGGTGCCTCTGAGAAGCATTTCTACTCTGAAGCATATGAAGTCTATTTTTATTCGCGCAAATAACTGATAAAATAAGGTTTTCCGGGACTTCGCATCAGACATTGATTTCGTTCATGCGCAATATTACCTTGAAAATGCACCAGAACGTTTCATGAAAGCAGACAGTACCTGCAACATGAAGCAATGTCCCACTACCTTGCATTTTCAGAGCTAATACGGTATACAATAGTTCAGGCCATTCGGTGGCTGTGACCACCCACATTTTTTCTGCCCAGAAAAATTTTGTTTTAAACATATCGTAAAAACTAAGATATTTTCCCACTGAAATTGTATTTTGCCCTACCAAACCTTAAAACTTGGGTACGGGCCTGCCATAATTTGAATTAGCCTGGGCCTAAGAGGTCAAACTTTGTCATAATATTGAAGCTTATGATTCAATTCTTGACTGTAAAAGGCCTTTCATGGTTGTTTTTGGATTCAAGTAATGTTCAGTGTTGATACTTTGTCTTCTTACTACTTGTACCAGGTGGAAGAAGACAGCGTTTCGGTCGATTTTGCTATGTTCCTGAAAAACAGCTGGAAGAAGCCACAAATTAAAGGTGAGATAAAAAGGTTTCAAATTGCAATGACTGGCTTCGAGTACTTGGCTGTATATGAGCATAGCCGGTACAAAGAGTTCACTGATTCTCTTCGTTATGGTTTGCAGAGAACAAAGATCCAACCATAAATGCTGCTTCTGTTTTAACGGAAGACTCAGGAATTGTGATGTCACACTCGTCGTCTCATGACGTTACAGGTAGCGTCGTGTTCCATGCAAATGTAAATTCTAGAAATGGCAGGACAACGATTGATAAAAATTAGTTTTACGGATGAAGCTATTTTGTATAAATATTTTGTTCAACTGTCAATTTATGACAGAAGATTGTTATTTGTGCTCAGGCCCGTAACCAGGGGGGAGTAGGAGGGCTTCGCACCCCCTGCAAAATATTGCTCACACCCTGGAAAAATGTGTTGGACATAGTTTGAAACTATTGGGCATAGTTTAAAAAAATTGGGCTACTCTCAGAAAACTCTTCGCCCCCTCCTGGTGTCCCAAGCTGGCTACGGGCCTGCTTGTGCTGAAGGAAAAATGACTGATTCCATCGGAAAGAGCTGAGAAAGGGGGAATAATTCGCCAGCTGCGCGCGATTGTGATGAGAAACGTCTTCACTTGCGAAATGCGTACCCACGACAGGAGGGTCTTGCTGCATCGATTACAAACAACCGTGTTTACTTTAGGTTGTACTTTTTGTAACGTTCAGTACCTCTAAAGGTCACGCTCTCTTCTGAAGCTACGTCAGATGAGTTGCCTTAAAACGTGAACGATGAAGTTGCTGCTCAGCTGAACGTAATACAATGAACGCGATGTTACGCTAAAGTTGTTGAGTGCGCAACATCAGAAGAAAGGTTTGTGGAGAACCTGCTACAATTTCATGTCATCCTTTAATCGCAAGTAACGCCTGACCGCAAGCAGAACTTTGATTTCAACAGCGAAGGAATTGATCGATCAGTTTGTACCAGGTGTGGGGGAACCTAATTGCTATCACGGGCCGCATAAATTGTGGATTAATCGCTGGCGGGCCGCAAATAACAATTGGTTTTACCCTGGAATTCTACCTTTATCTACTTATGAAAGATAGAGGCTTCTTATGACATACAATCTAAGTAGCTGCTTATCATGGAGATTCGCTTTGACGGGATTTTGTATTCTAAGTTGGGTTACGAAAATTCTGATGCGGGCCATATCGGCCATAGCGGGCCGCAGATTCCCCGCCCCTGGTTTACACCATGCAACGGCGTTTCTAACATGCTTTGAACTTTCCATCACGTAATTCTTCAGCATGAAAAATCTGTACACGCGTTTTACAGACATTTCATTTTACACAGATAGCGTTTCAGTGAACAATGATTATGACGTCAACTGTGCAAAGAAGGTCCGAAGTGGTTTGGCTGTACGTCGCTGTAGCGATTCGACTCTGAATTACTCAAACGCTACGTCATCACCGCGTTGCGGGTCGGAATTCGAATGGAACAAAACTGCAGACGCCAGCAGGTCGTTCGCTGTTGATGTCGACGACCATGGAAAACCCAACGAGGCGCCGTTGTATCATCACCAAGCTCAGCAATCAACTGATTCCCAAAAGCTGTTTTACAAGAATGAAATTCTTCGAGTGAGCAAGAGGCATTATGGCATCACAGACTCAGGTCTGACAGAAACGTTTCTCCCTGTTTAACTTCGACTTCGTCGTTCTGTTAGATTGAGGAAAACGTAAGGTTTACCTTACGCGACAGTTGTAGAATATAACTAGCATTTTTAAGGCTTCTGCTCCTTTCATTCTGCAGTTGCAACTCGTGCGATCTCAACTGACACAGGGAACAAAACGCGATGGTAGAAATAGGATGATAAAGCGGTTGTTTGCTGCAATGTTTTGTTTTCTGCTTTTTTGCTGTTTACTCCTGTAAAGCCTCATGCAAAGCAACTTCGATCACCTCACGCTTCAAAATAATTCCCAACCTTCTTGCATAGCGTATATAAGGATTGGCACACAGTGGCTGTAACCATCTTTTTCAACATACACACAACTAGATGACTTGGAGTGCGCGTGAAACAATCGCTACAAAACGCTTTGATTGCATTTTTGTCCACTGCAAGTCTAGGTTGGACAAGAAAATATCACGTAGTAGAAAAATCATGTTTGCAAAGTTTTTCGTGAACAAAAGAACTTTGACCTTACGCTTTTAGACAGTGGATGTACATGCGATTATTAAAAAGCAGTTTCCAAACATCTGAGCTTGATTTTGTGACATGCCACGTGTCACCACGGTTTGTAAATGAATCTACTTATGAAATGCAAATTTGCATATTTATGTATGTAAAGAAGATGCCCGTTGTCGAATACAAAAAAAAAACGACGGCGTGTCTACGTGCCGTGAATTCTAAGCTTGAAGAAAATTGTTTTCTTGACTCTAATACCGCAGCTGTTGCTTACACGCTCGTCAAAACTTTGACTGGATTTGCTAAAACTATATTTTCAATCTGAGCAAAAAAAGAAAAACATAAACACACCGCTAATATTAACCGCGACTTTTACAGCAGGACAACGGAACCTCAACTACAATTTTTACACTTTTGGCGAAAGAGGAACTCTCAAGGGACAATTTAAAGGTACAGCAATGTAGGATGCACAGCAGTTGGTCATTCGCATCAGACTGCAACTGTTGACACTGGACGGTAAGGTCAGCAGACATGTGCAGGCCATAAATGCATGAAAGAACTATTTTGTCGCTGAAAATGTTCAACCTAAGTGGTATATGGGACTAAGGGTTCGACACAACATCAGTGAATCGTTAACTACTTAAATCTGCAAGCAAATGGAAGGAGCACTCACAAAGCGCATGGAGTTTCATTCACATGTCGTTACGGCTGCTGTGTTGGAATCTGACAAGGAATGTGTGCTTTAAAGTATTGTATATGGTTGTTTTCGTCGACAGTTTGCCCAATGAATACCGACCTTTGTTTTTTTGCACCTGGCAGACAAAATCTCTGGCCTTGCTTTGACCAATACAGAAGACATTGTTGTCACGGACAGTGACAATAAAAGAATTCAGATTTTCGACAAACGCGGATCATTCATCCGTTGCTTCGGCACCAAATGCGAACTAAAACCGAAAGGAATTTTCGTAACCAAGGCGGGGAGCGTTCTGGTTTGCTGTGGGAACGAAATTCGAGAGTTTTCAATCGGTAAGTCGACAGTCAGTGTAAACAACGCTGTTTTTCGCTACGAAGACCTTGTCTTTTAAGGAAGATTCGTATATTTGTCTCCAATCCAAACAAACTATTTTTCGCCGCAAAGTGGAATCAACCGTAACATGAAATGACGTCAATGCTTTGACGTAGCGTTGCGCGTTTGCTCTGGATTATTAACGTAAGTATTCATGCACAACATCCATAAAATGTTTCTGTCCTGTCAGCTGGAAAGAAAGAAGGACGCAGCCATTCACCTCAAGTTCAAAATGCAACTTAAAGCAATGATTTCGAAATTAAACAAATGAATCATTGAATAACCATCTACTGCTGGCACTTACATTGCTACATGCTGCAATTGTTGCAGAGGGTGAACTGATTAAGAGCTTCGGGCAAGGAACATTCCGGAACAATTCCTACAGCGTCTGCTGCGACTCATTCGGTCATTACTACGTCACAGACATCGTTGGTCACACCGTGTCCGTTTACGACGAGAAAGGCAACATTCGTAAACGATTTGGTCGTCAAGGTTAGACGAAGAATGAAAGACCTCTGCAGAGCAATTGCTATGAGAACCTTGGTTTTTGCAATTCCATAAAAAACGAGAAACGCATTTCGTGTAACTTCTATTTTTATGCCATCTTTCACTTGCTATTGCGTTTGAGGGAGCGCAACGTTGTTGACGTTGAGTAATAAGGAATGTGCGGCGCTTGCACCCTGCTGTGGTTTGACGCGTTTGATTTTCTACATCCATACGACGAATTAATGTCTTGCGACTGACAACATCTGTAACTGTGCCTTTCTTTGGTTTCTTCTCACATCAGCGCTGTTCAGTGAGAAGTATCTGAATTGCAGGTTCATCGCTTTTGAATTTCAACCAGCCGGTGGCGCTAGCGGTCAGCGCCAAGGGCGAACTCCTCATCAGTGACTCACAAAATCACGCTGTCAAGGTGGGTCATCATGCAGACGTGTCGCTTGACACGTTGTCATCTCCCATGTAGTTGATTTTGGATGCTACATTTTAGCAAACTTGAATATTCGAACGCAACAGTTCAAAACATTGCATGATCGCATCAAAACAAAAATTTTGACTAAAACTTCGCTTTGTCGGAGCAGGCGCGATTGCCCGTCCATTTTGTGAAAAGGATAAGAAATATAATATCCTGCAGTTTATCGGATTTATCTGCTATGTGGTGATTGATATGCGACAAATAAACTGCAGAAGACCTTGAGTATTTTCGCATTCCTTTCATTTCGACAAAAATATAACTGATCGCACGACACATCTAAGATGCTTGCAAAGGCACTTTCTGAACCAGTGTAACAGCACCGCATAATATAAGTACAGTAGGTAACACTTGAGGTTGTAGGTCTGAAAACGTACCGTGATTAATGAAACTAATCTGGTGCACATTGTGTTATTTTTGAAAAAATGGCTCTGAAAGCATTTTGCATGTTTTTTCACATGAATCATTCTTGTTCCTGCCAAAAAGGCAATAGTGTATTCGGGAAATATCCCGGTGAACGCAGTTCGCCTGAGTATTTTAAACGAGAAACGGCGTTTACCATGCTGCACCAGTATATCGACGGTTAGGTCGTTTTTAGTGAAATTCCCAACATAAATTACCATTTGTCCTGAGTGCAACAAAATGTGTTTTTCGTCACAGTTCAATGCCACCCCACCTCTATTTTTTGCCTTCAGCCATGCACAAAGGTCCCGGCATAACGTAGGCGTCGATGCTTTGCAGGTATATTCTTTGGCTGGAAGACCTATTGAGGCTATAGGAGAAAAAGGCACAGCGGATGGGCGACTGTGGAACCCGTTTGGTACATGCTTTGATAGCCAAGGCCTGCTTTACGTGGCAGATTGCGGAAACAACAGGTGAAACTTTATGCAGTTAAAGTCCTTTTCGCTTTTATGCAGAAAAATAATGTTGACAACACTGTACTTTTTCAAACTTGTCAAAAAAACTGTTACAATTTTGTAAAAAAACAATTTTTTCGAATTCTCTTTTTGCAGAATTTCCGTTTTCGATCAAAAATATCAATTTCTCCGCCATATTCTCACGGCAAGTGATGGGTTACGTATGCCCAGTTTTGTGCAAGTGAACTCGATGAGCCAACTGATTGTCAGTGAATGGAATTCGCAGAAGATCAAGATCTTCAGTTTAGAGACAGCAGTGTAACCTCAGCACAAAACCAGGGTTGAAGAGTTCACCCCTCTACCAATGCATCGGTCAAGTGGGGGCCAAAACTGCCTGCACCGTGGAGTTCCAAGACGTTCAGCTATTGTTTTATGGGAGTCGGAATACGTTTTGTTTGATTGTACCTCTACCTCGCTTTAACTTTTATTTTAATTGCTAGTAGGTGTCCTAGGCATGCATCACACATATATGTATTTTACGATACCGTTATGTTTCAAACTTTCACTACATCCCTTGCCCACCTGTAGTTAAGGCTGTAGCAAACCATCTGATAGAAATTAGAAGCACTGCATTCGATTACCTCATAGTTAGCAATTCCCATATTGCATATTAGCTAGGGATTAAAAAAATTATCCCGTCAGTTTAAATTAAGGTTCGGTTTCGTTATACTTGCCTTTTATACTCCGGAGTGTCACGAGTGGTGTAGGGGGCAATATCTCCGCCTGCTTGCGCCACGGGGCACACGTCCAATTTTGCGGTAAATTCGTTGGTTGAAAGTCAGTGGCAACCCCGCGCGTGAACGTTTTCTGTGAACTCAACCATTAGAGCCGAACACGACCCTGGATAGGCCGCAAGTTCCATTTTTCTAGTCTTCCATATGATCCGGCCGGGAATCGAACCCAGCCTACCAGCGTTAGTGCGGCGTGCTACCCACTGCACCATCCAGCTGCTTGCCACATTTAAATTAAGGTGCACATGGACAATGTTTGGGATTCCTTTTCTTGCGAGTGCAAGCCTAACATTCTTCCATGTTGTTTCACATAAGTTTTGCTTCCAACTGCATCGACACGAAAATTTGTCGCCAAAGCCTAAACAAGGCGTTTTACTGCAGCTACGCAATCTGACAGAGACTACAACCGCGCACTCATGCACGAATTTTCTTCCTTACCTGTCCCTGCGTCATGAGCAACACACGCTGAGCCCGTGAACACTTGTTTGTCAAAGAACTATTCAAAATATAAACAAAACCGCGAACGTTTCAAAACCAAAACGATCGTTTTTTTCCTAACTGTTCCTTGCGATGACAATCGTCATTTTGCAGAAAAGGAAAAGCTGACTTGTCTAACCTTGTTGGAATGGGGTCGTCAAACATAAGACAAATACTGTCATCTCTTTATACATCAAAACACTGAATATGCACATTTGTCCAGAAACTTACCGGATGTTGAAAGCAGCGAGTAAGTCACGTGACCGTTGATGCCTTCATCAGCATCGGTTGCCGTTACCCTGGCGACTGAGGTTCCGGTCGGGGTGTTCTCCATTATTTCCAGCGGACTTGGTAGGGGTAGAACGAAGACGGGCTTGTTGTCATTGACGTCTGTTATGTGAACTGTAACCTGAAAATCAAGTGTTTTGTTACGTCACACTGCTGCAACGAGATTTTAAAGAAAAAAGTTTGCGACCACATCCAACTGTATTTCCAAAAGATCTTTTCTCATATTGCGGCGTGAAAGTATAAACCTGCGTTTTCAGGACTGATTGATATTTTCCTGAAAAAGAGTTGCAGAAATTTTATTTTGTAGCCACAAGAAGACTTTGTGTGCAACAGCCATGTGCCGGGAATGTTTAACTTAAAGCTTGAATGGCAATTTCAAACTTTCAAACGCTTTCGCTCTCATATCCACACGTGAGGTTCAAACTGTGCTGAATTATGATGCGTTCAAGTTCGTAATGAAAAACGTGTTATCGACTGTCTGAAAAAGTCATGCGGGGGAAAAAACGCGTGAAATCAACAAAATATGAGCTAGTTCTTCAATTAAGGTGGCCACCACCTCTATGCTGAACTTCAAGAATGTCCGTCCGGTGTCATTTGTTTCCTTTTGGATGGCTGTTTGCCCGGGCCGGAACTGGTCAAGTGCGTTGGCGAAATGTTTCGGCCACAGCTCTTGTGGACACGTCGTGTCTAGGTACCATGCTTGCCTCTTGATTATGTTGAACAAATTGAATTTGTACATTTCTTTCAACCACGACAGGTTCATTTTTCCATTTTTAAGTGATTTCCTTCTCGTCTCTCTTCAATATTGTTTCGACTTTGGTGGCCTCGTCACTGGATCACATTCTGACGTTTGGCTAACAGCACATTGAAACGATGCTGCCGTGCATACCCAGCACTGCATCAGACACACTAACCCCTGACTGCGGGCCCGCTCTGATTAAGTCTGTGCATACACCAGTGACACGGTACGGTTCTGTTTCCTAGCGGTGATGTTTCCCTATCTGGTCTCATGCAAATTAACGTCTTGTATTCTTTTGTATCAACACAACGACCTTGTCTGCTTAAACATGTTTCTTCGAGATCCATCAAATAACTGCGAAGCAACTTTTCATGACGCTGCATCAACAATAGGATCCTGACCAGAGGGTATTGGATTTCGCAAAACTAGTTTTTAAAGCTTTTCCGCCATTTTTCGCGTACGCCTATTAAGCTGCATCGTGTAAAAAGTTATTGGCAACGATATTGTCCCTGTCTTGAAAAACACTGGCTGCGATTGTGACGAGCTGCATAATAGAATGCTGTTTGTATAAATTCATGCCATCTGCGTACAATGATTTATGCACGTTTACCTGCGCGGTCGCTTGCAACCGTTCTTCTTTCGCACCTTTCATGTTGTCAGTAGCCATCACGCGAAGTGTGTATTCATCCGCCATTTCTCTATCAAGCGCGTGTCTGACGTAAATAGTTCCCTGTTGTAAAAAATAAAAAATTTCCTTTTTGTCCAAAGTGTCTTTGCCACACAAATCAAGACCTGCGCACAGGCATAACGCAGAAGCACCCTTCGTAAACGACTTAGACATTACGGCGGAAAATGTTGGTATAGTTTTGAAGTGTTCGTTTGAGTTTCGTTTGAGCTTCAGAGTGCCATGAATGATCAGCGGGCAGCAGCGTCCACATCCGCTTGCTCTGCGCCATGTTGGCGCAGTTATTGCTATCTTGTAGATAAAAAACAATGTGGGGAGGAAGAAGATTCGTCTTTTGAATGAAACCGAATTTTGACAAGTGCTTTTGAAGACGCAACACTGTAGCGCCCATGGGTATCACAAAATATGACCGCGTTTGTAAACATATCACTGTTAATGTAATATTGGAATTAAGTGTTTTTTGATAAATAGGGCTTTGTACCCTTACGTTAACATGAGCAAGCAAATCGCAATAAGAATGGTATGTTTTTGAAAACAAATTTCCTTTCGTCACCCAGGGAACCGCGTTTTCCACGACATAACATAATAACTATTTCACAAATTTCTGCATCCAAGGCTTTCCAAAAAAGACGGATTTTTGGAATAATTCAACTTGCAAGCAGTTGGGACTGGTGACATCCTAACTTTTATTTTCATTGCCGCCCAGGCTGACATGATCTTATTCCGGGAAGTGCTGCCACAAACAGCGTGGTACCAACGCTACATCTCTTGATGAAGTGGAGAAAGCTGAAAGCCTGTTCAAAAAATGCCACCAGCAAATGCAGCGATTAATTGCATCGATATTTTCGTAGCAGGCAACAATCGGTAACAATTCGAAAATATTCACTGAAAAAAAAAAAGTTTTTCCAGAAAGAGTTGCATAGTTACAATTTTGACAATTAGGTTAGGAGGAAGTTGAACGAAGTCATTTTTGGGCACTGTGATAAATCAATACTTTGAAAGTTTATGTAACGCTGACAAAAGCGAATAACTTGGATATTTACACACGATCTCAGGAGGTGGGATTGGTTGGATGCCAATTAAGTACCTTACGCCTTGGCTAAGGTTCATTTGGTGGTTATAGCGAGACACTTGAACTGTACGTGACACATCGTGTGCAACATGAAGACCCCGGCCAGCTGCGCTTCTAATGTTTGTTGCATTCTTTTCATTATGAACTCCTGCCTTTCGCATGGTGTCTTCGGTCCAAATAGGCCATCACGATCAGAAGACAGTATCGCTCTTTCGCATGACTTGCTTACGTCAGTAGCTCTAACTGACGTCATTGCAGAAGCCGCGAGCTCTTGATTCTTCGATTACGTTCTCAAAGCTCTGACATTTCAGGGAAACAATGAGATCAGCAACGATCAGATCGATTGCAGTTTTGACGTAAGCAACCACAGTGCAGCGCTGCGCAGGCGAGAAACGTAAACAAAATCTCAGCTGCTTGTTTCGCTGCACATGTTAAAAATCAAGTTATACTCCACAGTTGCTACCTTTTTTGCGTGTATTCCGAATACGCTCGTTCCTGCCATTAGCTTATACGTAATGTCAGCAAATTGGCCGTCGTCGTCGTCACTAGCCTTCACTGATGTCACAGTGGTACCAGCTGATGCATCTTCAGGAATGTTTGCCTGTTTGTCAATAAGAGGTTAAAATATGATCAAAAAGTAAATGATCAACGCTGTTTCAGAGGCGTTTCGTGATCAAAATAGCCTACGCGGGATAACCGTATGATAATATGCTTTTCATTTTCATCATCTTTGTCGTTAAATTGACGTGGTGCGTTGAAAAAGAAATAATGTTGAGATTGATGCAGAAGACTATCAGCGTAATTGGCAGCTTAGATGCGTTTGTTTTTTAGAAAATATTTTTCATCACATTTTATACGAAAAAGAACGCTTTCGTGGCAGCAACGTATAAAAACTAGCTCAACAAAATTGCCCAATATTATAAAAATGATTATTGAGATCTAAGATTCACCACTGGGATCTTAGGCTACGGTTTCTAAATAGGGGCATCCAGGTGTATAAAAAAGGGCATCTGGGATTCACTTTGCAATGAAGTAAAGCGAAAAATTCAAATTTTATTAATAAAATACACTCTTGTTGTGAGCTTTTGTTGAACTTAAATGGAATCACAACAATTAATTTTAAAATCTTGTCTTAGAATTTCGCGCGAATCAAAGTATTTACTTTTAAATCTTTTGTTTATAAGACTTACAGAAGCGAAAAAATGAACAAAATGTNTGGGTTAAACCTTCACTTTGAAACATGCCAAAAGAGCTAAGAAACCCAGCAGTCATGCTTTGCGAAAAGACATACCAGGTAGACTGGCCGCAAAAACCGTGGATCATTATCGTTGATGTCTTCAACGCGCATGCGCAGATGGACGAGCGTGGATCGACTCTCTGGAAACCCAAGATCCTGGGCAACGATTGTGACGTTGATCCACGCTGGACCACCAGATGGCGCCAAACGCTCGCGGTCAATGCGTGACGTAGATACAATAACACCTGAACATTCAAAGAAATTTATCATTCTGGAATTGAGGTGAACAAGGAAAGACACAGGTAAAGGTACTACTGTATGCTTTCCCCATGGATTGTGCAGTCGTTTAGAAGATGTATGATTTTAAGAACTGAGTTTGTTGAGAATGCAGTTTTTTATAGAGATCATTGTTTCAGTAGTGCGATTTGTTTAATCCAAACTGTTGTCTACTTCCACAGAAGCAATTGCATTCCCTGGTTTTACAGATAGACTGTTTGACAAAGTTGATTTGTTGCGATCGGAATGCTACTGTTTAAGTCATATAAAAACTCTATGCAAATGTTTGTAAAGTTAGAAACTCACCACGATATAGCATACAATTAATAATTGCAGGTCAGAGATTCTGTGAATCAAAATAACGTCAAAACACATTTCTTAACGCGCTCTCCGTCGGGACGCAATTCTGTTTGTATGATCACAATACAGTCTTATGTTAGGTGCGCCATATTTGCCAAATAAAATAATAGTTTGAATACCTGAGTTTTCGTCTTGGAACTCCACAAAGTGATCAGCTTGATTGAGTAATTGAAAAACAACTTTGCCATTGCTTCCCTGGTCTTTGTCATAAGCGCTGAAAGCGACTAAATTAGTTCCAATTTCACATTCTTCTGTAATTTCAACTACAACTTCACCGGTGACGTCAACTTGCTGTTGAGACGTGTGCATGGCTACTGACGGAGAGTTGTCATTTTGGTCAACTATGTCAATCTGCATTACAAAATCTCGCCGTAACAAAGTATAAAATTATAAGTTCTTAAAAAGTTTCCCGTGTTACGTTTTGTACTCAACATTTTCCTGAAATGAAGACGATTGAAATCGGTTTAACAGCATGGAAAAATCTTTTTTTCAGGCGTTCGGCAGCAAAAGCATGAAAATGTTGTTTAGGGGAAAAGAGCATGTGTGCTGTGGAATTCATCCCTGAAAAAAGCGACAGCACGCACTACTGCACGAGCGAAATCTAGTAAAATTTTGGCTATTGCGATGATAAGTGTGTGCAATTTTTGGACAAACTATTCCGTCCAAATGGCCTTTGCAAAACATATTTCCACTGGGTAATGAATACCCACATTGATCATTTGCAAGGTGATGCATCGATACAGTGGCGTACGTAGCAAATTTTCCGAGAGGTGGCCAAGTTTCGTCACAATCGTGTAACGTCACAAATCAACTTTAGGGGAAGTGCCGAAGGCACGACTATTCTAGGGGTTTCCGGGGTCATGCCCACAGGGAAAATTTTGCAGAATTACACCTAAAAATACGCATTTTTGTGCATTCTGGAAGCAAGTTTTGGTATAATGCTTTTACAAGACTTATTTGCCGGTGAGACAGAAAACTGAACTTTTGTTGTCTGAGGCTCATGAAATAAACCTATATGCGTGCTTGGATGTTATAAGTTTTAGACATGTATCGCTT